>OBLT010001054.1_pt1 | contig 17752 bp, 16 predicted proteins | sample 1518721 | NCBI WGS metagenome assembly OBLT01 (sample SAMEA3539307, study PRJEB22396) | soil metagenome | biome: tundra; feature: field; material: soil | place: USA | collected 2010-05 | depth 0.15 m | reverse complement strand
TCGCTGTCGTACCGCGGCGTCGTGTTGATGATCGCCAGGCCCGGCTTGACCTAGGTGACGATGGCCTGCTCGCCGCCGGACAGCTGGGCAGCCGAAGAACCCGGAGCAGGTACCGCGCCGCTTCCCGGCAGGGAAATGCCCGAGTCGCCGGACCCGGCCGTTGAAGGCCAAGAGTAGGCCTGCCGCGAGCGCAGCCCCCAGCACCGCCATGAGGATGTGCGTTAACCAGTTGCCAGTTCCCCGTCGCCGGGGGATGGCCCGCATCTGCTGTCGTCTAGCATCTGGCCAGTCAACCTCGCGGGCCCTCCGGCGGGGATAGCGACGCAGGCTCTCGTGGCATAGGCCCGGCCTACGTGGTGGAGCCGGCCTCGCCCGGCGTGGCGCGCCGGGGGGCCGGCCGCCCGTAGCGGCGGCGGAACAGCAGGTAGGCCGGCAGCCCGGAGAGGAGGGGGAGCCAGTAGGAGGCGATCCGGTAGGCCAGGGTGGCCAGGACGGCGTAGCCGGCGCGGACGCCGGCCAGGATCAGCAGGCCGCTCAGGCTGGCCTCGACGATGCCCAGCCCGCCTGGGGTGAGCGGGAACAGCGCGACGATGCCGGCGGCGGCGTAGGCCAGCAGCACCAGGGAGGGCTGCGGGCTGGCTCCGGTGGCGCGCAGGGCGGCCAGCAGGCAGCCGTAGTCGAAGCCGAGGCGGCCGGCGGTCAGCACGGCCGCGTGCCGCCAGTTCTTGCCCAGTACCGCCCTGATCGTGTCGCGTTCGGCCAGCAGCCGCTGGTCCAGGCCGGTCACCGGCGGCCGGTGCCCGCGGGTGATCCGGTTCCACAGGCTCTGCGCCACGCGCCCGAGTGTTGCCAGCGGCCAGTCAGTGCGCAGCACGATCACGCCGAAGATCGCGTACAGGACGAACGCGGCGATGCCGAGCAGGGCGGTATGGACGAGCCCCCGGCTGACCGGCACCCCGGCCAGGATGGCGGGCAGCGCAAAGATGGGCAGCGCCAGCAGGCCGCCGACCTCGAGCAGCGAGAACGCGGTGAGGCCGCCGACGGCGGTGTCGGTGTCGAACCCCGCGGTGGTGAGCATCCTGAACTGGACGGCGGCGCCCGCCGCGCTGCCGCCGGGCAGGGTGTCGGTGACCGCGTTGCCGGTGAGCCCGGCGGTGACGACACTGAACCAGTCCTTGGTGCGCAGCGCCAGCCGCTGCAAGGCGAAGTTGCAGGTGAACGACACCAGCTCGGCAGCCAGGCAGACCGTGAACCAGACCGGGTTCAGCGTCGACAGCCGCGGCCAGGCGCCCAGCACAGCGATGAGCTTGGGCAGCACCAGGTAGAGGGCCGCGCCAGCCACCGCGACGGCCAGCGCCCGCTTGAGGACCGTTTTCCAGGTCAGCGGGCGCGCCTGCGCGGCGTCGATCGCGGCGGCCTTCGCCGCGACCGGAGCGGACTTCCCGGCGTTGACGGGCTCCCCGCGGGGGTGCTGACAATCCCTGCGAGCCGTCACGTCATACATCCTTCTCGGTACCCGGGACATCGCCGAAATCCCATTCGTAGGCCGGCAGCGCCCCGTTCGGGTGCTGGTACCACTCCCGGCGCATCATGATCAGCTGGTACTTGGCGAACGCCGGGTCCAGGTGGGCCAGGGGCACGCAGTGGAAGCCCAGGTCCCAGGCGGCGAACCAGGGATACTCCCACTTGTCCGGCATTGAGATGATGTCGAACCCGTTCAAGTGACGCCACCTGGCGTTCCGCCCGTCCTTGCGCTCAGGCGGCGGTTCGGGCATGGCCGGATCGCCGTCCAGCCGCCGGGAAACGGCGTAGTAGTACAACTGCTTGCCCCACAACAGGCCGGCACACGCCTGCCGCAGCACCATCGCCTCCTCCGCGCTGGCGCCGGCCGGGGTCAGCTCGGCATAGAACTCGTCGGCCTCGGCCCGCCTGGTGGCCATTACCTGGTCGAAGCCGGCGCCGAGGGCGGCTGATGCCCCAGCCGCGGAGCGGGCCCCCACGGAACCGGCCCGCCCGGAGGGAGCGGGCCGCAGCCGGAGCCGGAGTTCGGCGGTCTGCCCGGGAAGGACGGTGAGCCGGTACCAGAACGCGCATTTGGTGCCGGTGCGGTCCGGGTTGACGGTGCCGGCGCCGCCGACGACATGGTCATTGATGCCATCCTTCGGATAGGGCGTGACCGGGGCAGCACCGTACAGCCGGGTGACATTGGTCTCGTTCTCGCAGAACAGCAGCTGCGGGCCGGTCCCGTGAGGTGCGGCGGCGGCGGTGAGTTCCAGGGCGCCGAGGAACGGGTGGTCGATGGTGACCGACTGGTCGCCAGAGGCCCGCATCGCCACACCCGGCTCGGTGGCGTCCCAGGACCAGGTGTTGCGGAACCAGGCGGTGGGCAGCACGTGCAGCGTGTCGGCTTCCGGGCCGGCGTTGGTGACCTGGATCGCCATCAGCAGGTCATCCGGGCCGGCCTTGGCGCAGACCACCTCGGTGATCCAGTACCGGTCGCCGTCGAACACGCCGGTGTCCAGCAGCTCGTACTCGGGCTGGTACTGGTCGCGGGCGGCGTTGACATCGATCAGGTCCTGGTAGGGGAACGCAGCCTGCGGGTAGTGGTAGCGCCACCGGTTCCAGGCATGACTGGGCACCGCGTCCAGGTACCACCAGTACTCCTTGACATCCTCGCCGTGATTACCCTGCGGGTTCGCCAGGCCGAAAGCCCGCTCCTTGAGGATCGGGTCCCGCCCGTTCCACAGCGCCAGGGCCAGGCACAGCCGCTGCTGGATATCGCAGAACCCGGCCAGGCCGTCGTCCCTCCACCGGCAGGCCCGCGACCGGGCGTGGTCGTGCGGCAGGTAGTCCCACGCGTTACCGTCGGCGCTGTAGTCCTCCCGGACCGTGCCCCACTGCCGCTCGCTGACGTACGGCCCCACCGGTACCAGTCGCCGGCCTGCAGCAGCCCGTCCTCCAGCCGGCCGAACCCGGCGACCCGCTCGCGTTCCACGCTCATCGCCACTCCAAGTCGCATGGCGCCCGCTACATGGTGCCACGCTAGCTGAACGGTGCCACGGTGCGGCTGTGCGCGCTCGCCCGCTTCAGGAAGGCGCCTTGCCTGCGCCGGGGCAGAGCCAGCGGTGACCCGAGGGTGACCAGGAGATAGACGTGCAGGGTCGGGGTGGGCGTGGGGCGCCTCGTAGGCCACGACGGTTCCCAGGAAGTGCGCCATCACGCGGGTGGGTAGCCCGGGAGGTGGAGACGCGCTGATGGCGAGGCGCCCGGGTGGCGCGAGGAGATCCGGACCCGCAGCGCCGCCGGCCGGATGGCGAACCGCAGTGGCGGACTGAGTTCCACCGCCTCGCCGTCAACTCCGGCGTGGACCGGTTCCGGGGCACTGACCTCCAGACGCGGCGCGCTCCAGGCTCGCCCTGGAGGGCGGGGGCTGTCGCCGGGCGCGTCGACGACGACGATCCCGAGCTGCCCGCCGCCGAGCGTGGGGCGGGTGCCGCGGGCCAGCGGGCGATCAAGCGCGTAGGGGTTGTTCGACACGAGAACGACGACGAGATCACGGTGTTCGCGCCCCAAGTCGTCGACCAGGTACAGCGCAGGCGCCTCCGCGCTTGGGCCCATCACCTCGGCCGCGGTCTCCAGGAGGTTACGCACCTTGGCATCGCGGTAGGCCGGGCTGCGGACCGCGTCTCCGTAGATCCCCAGCGAGGCGTTGTTGAGGAATGCGCGCCCGTTGACCTCTGCCATGTCGATCTGGCGCTCGACCCCGTCGGTGAACGCGTCGAGAGCGCCGATCACGTCGTGCCGGTCCACCCCCACGTCGAGCGCAAAGTGGTTGCGCGTCCCGGCTGGAACGCACACAAATGGAATGCCGTGCGCAGCCGCCACTGCGGCCACGACCGCCAGCGACCCGTCGCCTCCAGCCATCCCGAGGGCGTCTGCGCCGGCCGCCACGGCTTCACGGGCCAGCGCGTCCAGGTCCTGGCCCGGGGCGAGGATGACGGCCTCGATCCCCTTTGCGCGCGCCCGCTCGGCAACCCCGGCGCGTGCGGCCTTGCCGTCACCCGACCTCGGGTTGACGAACAACACCGGCCGGCGCGGCGGATCAACGGGCCGCCAGCCATAACGTGACAGCTGTGGCCTGGACGGGTTCATCGCGGGCGTGGGGAGCATGGACGAATCACGACGCTAGGTCGGGTGCAGGCCAAGGTATGTCTCCGCGCCTGGTATCCCTCGGGCCTGCGCTCCGCGCGGCGACCCGGGGTTGCTGACGGGACGCGGCCGACAGCATCGTGGCGGCTGTCACCACGTGCCTGTGTCCGGGAGGGGGAGGGCGGCGAGGCGGGCGGCTTCGGGTGCGGGGACGCCGAGCATGCGCAGATCGGCCTCGGCGAGCTGGTCGACGGTGGTCTCCGTGACGCGTTCCGGGTGCCGCTGGTACATCCGCAGCAGCCCGAGCATGCCGCCGGTCGCGGCGCTGAGCGCGATCTCGGCATCGGGAACGGTGAAGCGGCCTGTGGCCTGCCCGGCCTGGATGTCGCGCAGGGCGCGCGGCGCCAGGCCGGTGGGGATGTCCAGGACATCCAGGCCGGACCCGACCAGGAACCCGGCGATGTCGGGGTGGGTCCAGCCGAGCCGCCCGGTGATCCGCGTGCCCACGGCGAACAGCTCCGCCGGGTCGGTGATGCCGGCGCTGGCGCGGTCGATCAGCTGGCCCCAGCGTTCCAGCACCTCTTCGGAGGCGGTCTGGAACAGCTGCTCCTTGCTGTCGAAGTGGTTGTAGAACGACCCGAAGCCGATGTCGGCCTCCTCGGTGATCTCCTGGATGCTCGCCCGGTCCCCGCGGCCCTCGGCGATCAGCCGCACCGCGGCGTCGATGAGGGCCTGCCGGGTGTGAGCCTTACGCCGGTCCAGCCGCGACACCCTCGGCGCGCCGGCTGCCGATGCCGCCTCTGCCATCACTGCTCCTCCCGTCGTTCCGCCTAGCACATTAGCGGCCACGGTTCCCGGCCTAGCCAGTCCGCAGCCGCCGCTGCCGAGCGGTGCACAGCATCCATCCAGATGATACCTGTAATCAATGCTGATAACTTATGACAGTTTTGATCCTACCAGATACGAGGGCGATGCGCATCTCCGCTTCCGGGTCCTGTGTCTCCGGCGTGGCGAGGGAAGGGTCCCACGGGGCTACGCAATGGAGCGCTCTAGCCCGAGTTTCCGACGATCATGGTTTTCTGAGGCCTGATCGTGGTGTGAGTTGACGCGTTTTCCCTGGTGACACGCCTTTCTGATGCTTGATCCGTTGCCTGTAATAGTGTATGACCTAATCTTATGGCGAGCCTGTACCCGAAGAAGATCAGCGGCAAGACTTACTGGTACCTGCGGGAGATGGCCCGCGTGGACGGCAAGCCGAAGATGGTCTCCGAGCGGTACCTGGGCACGGCGGCCGACATCGCCGCGGCGATGGAGGCCAGCCAGGCGGCGATGCTGCCCAAGCGGACCCGGCACCTGGCGTTCGGGGACGTGGCCGCGGCCTGGGGGATGCTGCAGGATCTGGGCGTGGCCGCGATCATCGACGAGGTGACCGGGGCCCGGCCGGCCGGGCCCCCGCTGTCCGCCGGCACCTACCTGGCGCTGGCGGCGCTGAACCGGCTGGTCGCGCCCTGCTCGAAGCTGGCGTTCGCGGACTGGTGGAAGACCACGGCGGCGGACCGGTTCACCAGGATCCCGGCGCCGGCGCTGGATCACCGCCGGTTCTGGGATGCGATGCACGCCGTCACCCTGGACCAGCTGGAGCAGATCAGCCAGGCGATCGCTGTGCGGATCGTGGGCCTGTCCGGGCTGGACTGCTCGTCGGTGGCCCTGGACATGACCAACTTCGCCACCTTCATCGATACCGGCAACGCCAAGGCGCCGGTCGCGCAGCGGGGCAAGGCCAAGCAGAAACGCACCGACTTGCGGCTGGTCGGCCTGGGCCTGGTGGTCACCCGCGACGGCGGGATCCCGCTGACCTGGCACGCCTACCCCGGTGACCGGCCCGACGTCACCCAGTTCGCCACGATGATCGGCCAGCTCCGCGGCCAGTACGCAGCGGTCTGCGCGGCGTCCGGGGCACCCGCCGCGGACATGACAGTGGTCTTCGACGCCGGGCAGAACTCCGAGGACAACTTCGCCCACCTGGCCGGGACCGGCCTGCATTACGTGGGATCGGTGCCCGCCTCCGGCTGCCCGGACCTGACCGCCCTGCCCGCCTCGGCGCGGGCCGTCGCCGGCCAGGAGCGCTTCGGCGGGCTGACCGCCCATGACACCCGCCGCCAGGTCTACGGCGCCGAACGGCGGGCGATCCTCACCTACTCACCCGAGCTGCACCAAAGCCAGGCCCGCGGGTTCGACGGCACCACCTTGGCCAAGGCCGGCAAGAAACTCGATGAGCTGGCCGCCACCCTGGCCCGCGGCAAGACCCGCCGGCCCCGCGAAAAAGTGGAAGCCGAGATCACCGCGATCATCCGCAAGCCCTGGGTGCGGCGGGTGGTGACCTGGCAGCTGAACGGCGAGCAGCCCCGCGACCTGCGCCTTTCCTGGGGCACCGACCAGGCCGCCCGTGCCGCCCTGGAAGAAGAGCTCTTCGGCAAGCACGTGCTGATCACCGATCATGATGACTGGCCCGCCGCCGAGGTCATCGCCGGCTACCGCTCCCAGTCCGAAGCCGAGTTCTCCTTCCGGCAGCTCAAAGACCCCCGTGTCGTCTCCTTCAGCCCGATGCACCACTGGACCGAGCACAACATCCGCGTCCACACCTTCACCTGCGTCCTCGCCCTGCAGATCGCCCACCTCATGCGCCGCGAAGCCGGCCGCGCCGGCCTGCACCTGTCAGTCCGCGAACTTCTCGGCCAGCTCGCCGGCATCGGCGAAACCGTCCTGATCTACCCCTCCACCGGCGGCCGGCCCAAAGCCCGGCGCATGACCACCGAGCTCACCGGCGACCAGCAGAAGCTACATCAGATCTTCGGCCTAGACCGGTGGACGCCCCGAGGTTAGGTCATACGCCCGAACCAGCTCCTACGTCCACCTGACCAGCAAGAACGATCAGAACATCTCATGATCGTCGGAAACTCGGGCTCTAGCTCCTGGGGTGCGACTTGTCCCGCCCGGGCCAGGAGCCACGTCACCAGCAGGCCGAAGACGAACCCGCCGACGTGCGCGAAGAACGCGACGCCGCCCCCGTTCGCCGAGGCGCTGAACAGCCCGAAGCTCGCCTCGATGAGCTGGTACAAGACTCCGAGGAAGATCCAGGCCGGGATCCTGACCAGGAAGATCGGGAAGATCCACGTCCGGATCCGCGACCCCGGGTAGAGGACGAAGTAGGCGCCCAGCATGGCGGCGATGGCGCCGCTGGCGCCCAGCTCCGGCACCCGCGCGTCTTGCGCAGTGCCGAACAGCAGCGTCATCGCGGTCTTCATCATCATCGCGGCGAAGCCGCCGGCGAAGTAGAAGACGAGGTACAGCAGCGGCCCGAAGGCGTCCTCGACGTTCTTGCCGAAGATCGCCAGGAAGAGCATGTTGCCCAGGGTGTGGTCCCAGCCGCCGTGCAGGAACATGGCGGTGATCCAGCTCTCCCCCCACGGCTCTGGCCCCCGGCAGGCGTTGTCGACGGTGCACGGGTAGAACGAGGCGTGGTACACCGCCGAGTTCATGTTCGGCAGCTCGTACAAGATGAACACGGCGAAGTTGGCCACGATCAGCAAGATGTTGACGACCGGGAACCGCCGCGCGGGAAGGCCGTCTGACAACTGAAGCATTTCAAGACCTCCCTTTCCTTAGCCGAATACGTCCGGGCCGAAGGACCTGACCTGCGGCATGGCCGCGTCGCCGAGGTGGGGCAGGCCGAAGATGTCCTCGATCGAGCGCAGCAGCGAGTAGTGGTTGTACGCGACGGTGCTGACGGTGCCCGGCCTGATCAGCGGGGACAGCAGGACCGCGCCGATGCGGCCGCCGCCTGGCCCGGTCTTCCCGGCAGCGGCACGTTCGGGTGGGACGGGCTGAAGCCGGAGGTCTCGCCGCAGCAGGCGGCCGAGTCGCTGCCCTCGTCGAAGGTGATCACGATCAGGCCGCCGTCCCGGTAGGCCGGCGCGGCCATGATCGTCGGTACCCACTGCGACAGGAACGCGTCGGCCTGGGCCAGCCCGCCCGGGCGCCGCTCACGCACGGCGCGTCGTGGCCGTCGTAGCACAGGTCCGGCGCGATGAACGAGAACGCCGGGGTGGCGGCGGCCCGGGCCAGGTCGCCCGGCAGCGGCCGGAACGACAAGATGTGCGCGGCGCAGAAGGCCTGGTTCGCCGTGACCGACCGGAAGAACGTGAACCCGTCGTGGCGGGCGACATACTGGTCGCCTTTCTCGGTCTTCTGGGTGTGGTCGACGGCCCAGGTAGCGGGGTGGCCGCAGGCTGGTCCGCGCGCCGTGGCGACCGTGTGGTCCCGGCCTGGGTCGTTGCCCATGTCCTGCAGGTACGCGGCCCAGCCGCGCCCGGCGGCGGACAGCTGGTTGCCCAGCGTCGGGACCGCCTCCGGGTAGACGCAGCCCTCGCCGAGGACCTGGCGGTACGGCCCGGCGATGACCTGGCCGGGGAAAGGTGTCCAGACCGGGCAGTCGATCTGGGCGGCGATGTCCGGGGCCTGCCCGGAGACCTGCGCGATGTAGTTGGCCGCGCTGCTGTGGCCGATGGCGTAGTAGTTCTCCAGCAGGGCCCCCATCCGCGGCAGCGTCCGGGCCAGGTACGGATCCGCGGCCGGGGTGCCGAAGCTCTGCGCGTACCCCTGGTTCTCCAGCTCGATCACCCACACGTGCCGGACCGCCCTCAGGCCGCCAGGTGCCGCGGAGCCGGACCCGGCCACCGTGCCGGTCCCGGCGCCCTGGCGGCCGGCCGTGCTCGTGCACGCGGCGAGGATCAGCGGGAGTACCGCGGCGGCGAACAGCCACCGCCGGCTCTTCACCATCAGCACGCCTGCCTCCCACTGAGTGACACTGAACCACGCTGGTGGCGGGCTCACCCTAGGCCGAGGTCTTTTCCCGCGCGGCGGGGTCCAGCGTCTCGCCGGCGCGGCGCAGCTCGATGCCCTGGACGAGCATCCAGATCCCGAAGATCAGGCTGAACAGGCCGAACAGCAGCGCGAGGGTGACCACGCCGAGGCCGGGGCGGGCGCACAGCACCACGCCGAACGCGACCGTGATCAGCCCGCCCAGGATGAACCGCGCCCGGGTCCCGGCGGCCTCGCCGTGACCGAAGGCGGCGGCGATCTCCACCAGGCCGGCGACGATCGCCCAGACGCCCACGATCAGCACCAGGACCAGCGCGGTGGGCCCCGGCCAGGCCAGCGCGACGACCCCGGCGGCCAGGTCGACCAGCCCGAGCAGCAGGTGCCCGAACACCGGCCCGGCCTTGCGGCTGCTGAACGCCCGCGCGGCCTGCAGGCCGGCGGCCATGAACGCGTATACGGCGAACAAGATGACCAGCGCCAGGACCGTGACCGAGGGCCAGGCCAGCGCGATGATCCCGACGATCACGGCCAGGATGCCGCGCACGATCAGGGACGTGCTCAGTGACTTGAGCATGACAGTTCCTTTCGCTTCGCTGCCCTGGTCACCCGGAGTACTTGACTCCGCCAGGCCAGCTCTTGACGAGATGGTAATCATAATTGATGGTAGATTACAAGACTGATCGGAAGATTCAGTATAGAGAGTGAAGGAGCCGATCATGACGCCGCAGCCGAGCCCGGCCCACGAGGCCGTCGACTACGAAAAGCTGCTCGTGCACAACTGGCGGGTGGCACGGCTCACTGGGCTAGGCATCCCCGGACCGCTGGCCGAGGTCAACGCCGACCACCTTGACTGGCACCAGGTCGCCCGGCTGGTGCAGCTCGGCTGCCCCCCGCGGCTGGCCCTGCGCATCGCCCGCCGATGAGCGGACCCGTAAACTGGCGCGACGCCGTCGGCCGCCACGCCGACCCGGATCTCTGTCGGGATCGACCCGAAAGGGTTGTTCCCGCGCTGGATGTGGCCGACCTCGGTCGCCATCCCGGTCGCGGTGACCACGAACTCGCCCGCGCCGCGGGTGACGTTGGTGTTCATGTACCGCATGTCGGCAGCCGCCGGTACGCGGTCGAGGGGAAGGGCTACTCGACCGCCGGGCGGATTACCCGGGTTGGGGGGCAGGCGGACATCCCGCTGGATGAGTTCCTGGTGCCGATGGTGCTGGCCTCGGACGCGGTGGTCAGGGACGCGAGCTGATCGGGGACCCGACCGAGGGCGCGCTGGTTGTGCTGGCCGCCAAGGGCGGCATCGACGCGGTCTCCACCAGGGAACGGTACCCGCGGATCGCCGAGCCGCCGTTCGACGCGGCCTACAAGCTGATGGCCACGTTCTGCAAGATGACCGGCGCGTCCGGCAAACAGGTGATCCGGTGTTTCGTCAAGGGCGCGCCGGACCAGCTGCTGCCGCGGGCCGCCACGGTCATCGACGCCGACAACGGGCCGGCGCCGGCTGACGGCGCATTCCGGCAGCGGTACCTGGCCGAGAACCAGCGGCTGGGAGAGCAGGGCCTGCGGGTGATCGCCACCGCGCGCAAGGACTTCGACCCGGCGGCCTTCGACCCCGGCGCCCACCTGCTCCCGCTGGTCACCGGGCTGGAGCTGCTCGCCCTGGTCGGCATCGTCGACCCGCCCCGCCCCACCGCCAGGGCATCGATAGCGACAGCGAAGAAGGCCGGCATCCGGGTCCGGATGATCACCGGCGACTACGCGGTCACCGCGGCCGCGGTCGCCGGCCAGCTCGGCATCCACGGCACGGTGCTGACCGGCGCGGAGTTCGGCGCCATGAGCGAGGAGGAGGCACTGGCCAAGGTCGACGGCATCGGCGTGATCGCCCGCGTCAGCCCCGAGCACAAGGTCCGACTGGTCGACGTCCTCAGGAAGAAAGGCCAGATCGTCGCGATGACCGGGGACGGCGTCAACGACGCGCCAGCGGTGAAGAAAGCCGACATCGGGATCGCGATGGGCACCGGCACCGAGGTGACCCAGGAAGCCGCGGTGATGATCCTGACCGACGACAACTTCTCCACCATCGTCAAGGCCGTCGAACTGGGCCGCGGGCTGTATGACAACCTCACCCGGTACATCCGGTTCCAGATCGGCGGCCTGTTCGGCTACATCGCCACGTTCCTCGGCGCCAGCATCTTCAACATCGCCGAGGGCACACCGCTCCTGCCGCTGCAGACGCTGTGGGTGAGCTTCACCATGCTGTCCATCCAGTCCGTCGGGCTTGGCTACAGCAAGCCCGCCGCCGGGCTGATGGAACGCCCGCCGCTGCCGCCCAGCCGGCCGATCCTGACCCGCGGGCTCATCGTCTGGCTCGCCTTCGTGGGCCTGCTGATGGCGATCGGCACCCTGAGCGTGATCAGCTGGGTGGACCAGGCTCACGGGCTCGACATCGCCCGGACCATGGGCATGGTCACGTTCACGCTGCTCACCTTGTTCTTCTCGATCGAGTCCAAAGACGAACGGGACTCGGCGTTCTCCCTCGACACCTTCTCCGACAAGACGTTCCGCATCACGACCAGCGGGTCCTTCGTCCTGCTAAACCTGTCCACCGTCCTGAGCATCTTCCGCACCGTGATGAAGACCGTCACGCTCGACGTCGTGCAGTGGCTGATCTGCACCGCCGTGGCCCTGTCGGTCGCCGCCGCCGAGATCCGCAAAGCGGTCCTGCGGCAGCGGACGGCCGCGACGGCTGTCCAGTCCGCCGGCGCCCGGCCGGAGCCACCACCACCCTCTGAACGCCCGTCGGGTGCCTGACCTGGCCATGGCCGGGCTTCAGGCGCCCGCCTGGGCTTGGACGCGCCCGGAGGCAACCGCGTCGGCCAGTGCCGCGTGGTCGCGTTCGGTCTGATCGGCATAGGTCTCGCCGAATTCGGCCACGGCCTGGTCGAACTTGTCTGACCCGCCAAGGTAGGCAGCGATCGCGATCCGGTCCCCGGTGCGGGCGTGCGCGCGGGCGAGGGTCCAGCCGCACATGCGGCCATAGTCAGTCATCGCGGCGGCGCTCATGCCTTCGATCTCGGCGGAGTACTTCCAGTCGCGCAACTGGCGGAAGTAGTAGTCGGCAGAGCTGCGGCCGGGAGGGGTGGCGCTCTGCCAGCCGAGGAAGATGTCGCCAACGGCCTGCATCAGATGCTGGCCGGCGACGACACGCTCGCCCTGGTTGTGGTATTCGCTCTGGCCCGTGTAGTCGGCCAGCACCGAGCGCTGCGCCTGCTTGGCCTGAAGGAGCAGCGGCTCGAAGCCGTCGTTGGGTTCCATTAGCAGGATCCACGTCTCGGTGCCGACGCTGCCGACGCCGACCACCTTGCGGGCCACGCCTGTCAAGGTGAATCGCTCTACCAGCCGGCGCCGATAGGCCGGCAGAGTCCGCGTGTACCCGGTGAAGAGGCGGCGGAGGAACCAGTAGACAGCGTCAACGTCAAGGTTGCCGGCCAGCTCTTCGAGCGGGACGATCAGCGGCGGGTCACTGATGATCGGCCGTCGGCCGTCCTTAACGGTCGTCAGTTTCGCCAGCGCCTGCGTGCTGTCCCGCGTACGAGCCTTCGCGATCTGAGCCTTGGTCTGGCGCACCGCCTTCTTGGGCAGGTCAGATTTGAGCCGGGCGAGGGCGTCTTCGACGTCGAAGTGGGCGTACCAGACGTTCAGGATCGACATGGCGGCGAATTCCCGCATCGCGGTGCGGTAAGCCGCCGCGGTCGCTAGAGCAACCCCGCGCCGTTTTTTAGCGGTGAAGCCGCTGCCGCGGCCTGCCACGGCCATGCTCGCCACCAGCCGCTTGACATCCCACTCGAACGGGCCGGGCAGCGTCTCGTCGAAGTCGTTCAGATCGAAGACCAGCCGCCGTTCGGGTGAGGCGAAGGCGCCGAAGTTCGACAGGTGAGCATCACCGCACAACTGCGCCCGTAGCCCTGAGGACCTTGTGCCGGCCAGGTCGGCGGCCATCGGCAGCGCTGCGCCCCGGAAGTACGCGAACGGCGACACCAGCATCCGTCCGTGGCGCACAGGGACCAGCTCCGGTACGCGGGACTCGGCCTGGCGGAGGAGCAGCCGTATCGGGTCTCTGGATGCCGGGGCGGAGAAGTCCCGGTGGGATTTCAGCGGGGCGCGCCGGCGCGCCGCCTTGCCTGCCGTAACGCTGTGCTCACGAGCCGGATATGCACCGAGGTCGGGTGTCTTGCGCCCGCCCGTCGCGGGTGAGGCAGGCTGTGTCCTTGCCGCCATCTATCGGACATTAGCACCGGGGCTCCGCTGGCGACCGTCAGCCGGTGACCTCGAGTTCGTCGCGGATGTCGACCACCCCGCGGGCCATCAACGCGGCGCCGACCACCGCGTCGTGTTCGGCCCAGGTGCGGACATGACCGGTCAGCGTGATGACGCCGTCCTTGGTGTCCGCCTTCACGTCGCTGCCGTCGGGGACCACCGCGGAGCGGTCCAGTGCCTCCTGGACGTGCAGGTCGACGTCGATCGGATCGATGGCGTAGCTGATCTCGATGTCGTTGATGACGTTGCGGACACCGGTCACGCCGACTACGGCCGCCTCGGCGGCAGCGCGCTCCGTGCCGTAGGACACGGTCCCGGTCAGGGTGATGTCGCCGTCCTCGGCGGTCGCCTCCACGCTGTCCGGCACGGTGACGTTCTGGGCGAGGGCGTTGTTCGCCGCGGTGGCCAGCTTCACGTCATCGCGGTAGTCGCCTTCTGGCAGCACCACCTCCAGCTGGTTGTGCACGCCGGTTACCCCGGCGACCCGCCGTGCGGCGGCGGCCGCCTCCAGGTACTGGGGGTAGCTGGGCACGGTGCCGGTAAGCGTGACATCGCCGACGATGTTCCTGACTGCGATGTGCGTGGCGTCGACCCCCGGGTCGAAGCCGAGCTCCTTTTCGACCGCCGCGCGGACGTCCTTGGTCTTGCTCACCGGGTCCTTGTCCACTTGCCTGAATCCTTCCCAGCGCGATTGAGGCTTGCCACTCGTTCGGTAGTCGACGCTATTAGCTCGCCCGGCGGGCCGTAAGGGACTAAGGGCCCTGGCTAACGGGGACCGATAGTCCTAGCCTTCCTGATGGCAGACGAAGACGGTGGACTTCGATTTGAAGAGGCCTCCGGGCAGCACGGCGTGCCGCGTGGGTCATCAGCGTGAGAGCGCTCGCAGACGGCGGCTCGCTGAGCAGCAGCCTCATGGTCCAGGGCCAAGCAGGTGCGCTCGTTGAGGCTCCGAAGCCAGGAGACGGTCGTGAGCAAACATCCCAGGCGCGAGTCGCCGGCGAAGGCCGCAAGGGCCCAGGCGGAGGCAAGGACCCAGGCGAAGGCCGTAAGGGCCCAGGCGGAGGCCGCGCAGGCCCAGGCCGACCTGGCCGAGGCTAAGGCGAAGGTGGCTAAGGAGCAGGACGCGGCCATCGCTAGGGCCTTGCAGGAGGATGATGAGGCACGCGGGCAAGCGGACCTGAAGGAGGTTGCTGAGAAAGAGGCCGAGGCCGTGCCGGACTGGCCGCCCGACCCACCGGCCGGGCGAGGATCTGGCTGAGCGCGGCAGCCAGCGCAGCACGGGGCTCGCCGCTGGCTGCCGGGTGCCGCCAGGCGATGAACCGGTCCGGGCGGACGAGGATCGCGCCGTCGCTGGCGATCTGGCGGTGGCGCTGCCAGGCGCAGCGCGGGTCGTGGTAGTCGCCGTCGAGGTGGCCGATCCGCAGTGCGTCGAGCGGGATGCCCGCCTCCGTGGCGAGCTGCCGGGCTGCGTCGCACCAGGCGTGCCCGTCCTCGCCGGCGATCAGCAGGAACCGGCCCGGCGCGACGAGGTCCTTGACCGGGCGGCGGTTGCCGTCCTCGTCCTCGATCCAGGCGTGCGGCAGCGGGGCACCCGGGCGGGTGGACGGCTCATACACGCGGACGTCGTCGGCCGGCACGGGCGGCTCGCTGCCGTCGGGCACGACGGCCGCCGATTCGTAGCTGTAGCCGTATTCGACGTTGAGCTCACTGAACTCCATCGACTGCGCGCGTACCGCCCGCAGCACGCCCGAGCGGTACCCGGCGTCCTCCGGCCGGCCGCTCCATATCCGGCGCAGCTGCTCCATGTTCTGCGCGGGCGTGTTCTCATGGGAGACGCCGAGCGCCGCGCCGATCGCCAGATGGTTGACCGCATTCTCCAGCGAGCGCTGCGCGTTGCGCTGATCGACCGGTCGCCGCTCGGCTTCGTAGGTGTCCAGCAGCGCCGGTGATGCGTGACCGGCGAGCACCAGCGCCAGCTTCCAGCATAGGTTCTGCGCGTCATGGATCGCGCTGGTCAGCCCGAGGCCGCCGGTGGGCGGATGGCGGTGCGCCGCATCCCCCAGCAGGAATACACGGCCGGCCCGGAACGCGGAGGCCATCACGGCCTCGACCGCCCAGCGGGTGATCTTGTGGATCTTCATCGGCAGATCCGGGACGCCCAGCGCCTCGCGGGCGTCGGTTTCGACCTGCGCGTCGGACTGGGCCCGGGGATCACCGGCCGGGTAGTTCAGGTGGATCACCCACTCCTCGGACTGAGGACCCCACCGCTCCGGCCCCATCGGGACCATCACCACCAGGACGCCGGCCTGCGGCGAGAAGATCCAGCGGATCAGGACATCCGGATCCGTGGCCCAGGGTGAGAAGTCGGCGGACACGTGCAGCGTCGCGGTCTGCGTCACCACGCCGAGCCCCTCGTACCCGGCGCCGGCCAGGCTGGCCACCCGCCGCCCCCCGTCCGCGCCGAGCAAGTACTGGCAGCGCACGACGTAGCTGCTGCCGGCGGCGTTGTCGCGGATCGTGGCCCGCACGCCCTCGCCGTCTTGCTCGAGGCCGGTCAGCTCATGGCCGAACCGGATCCGCCCCGGCGAGAGCTCCTCCGCCCGGGTCTTCAGCAGCGGCTCCAGGCGGATCTCCGGCAGGTTCAGCTGCCGCCACGGGCTCGCCGCCCGCCAGCTCTCATCGGCCCCGCCGGCGCCCCAGCACTCCAGGCGCGCAAGACGGCGCCCATAGTCAGGGGCGGGACCGGCGAAGCCCGCGTAGAACGCCGTCGCCGCCATCTGCTCCGGCGGCGTGCTGCGCTCCGCGATCGCGTCCGCCACGCCCACGTCGTCCAGCACCTCCATCGCCCGCTGGTTCAGGACATGGGCCTTGGGCAGATCAGAGGTCTGCGGGCGCGCGCTGACCAGCAGATGCTCCACGCCCAGGCGCGCCAGCAGCATCGAACTCGTCAGGCCCGCACCGCCGCCGCCCACGATCAGAACCGGGACTTCTTCCTCAGCACCTGCGGTGAAACGCATGCGCCCCCTCTCTCAAGAACTGGAGTGAACACTACAATAATGAGTATTGGAGTTTCTACTCCAATACTCGCGCTATCCTGGGCGCATGGCAGTACGAACCGAAGTCACGCCCAACCGCCGGGGCGTCAGGTCCCGCGAACTGGTGCTGGACGCCGCCGAGCGGGTCATGGCCGAGCACGGCTTCGACGCCGCGACCCTGATCCGAGTGGTGGAGGAGGCCGGCATCCCGATGAGCTCCGTCTACCACTACTTCGGGTCCAAGGACGGGATCCTGCTCGCCGTCATGGAACGCGGCGCCGAGCGCTTCTTCGCCGATCTGCCCGACCTGACCCGGCGGCCCGGGCGCCCCGCACAGCACCTGGCCAGGGTCGTGTCGGCTGCCGTCCGCACGCTCGAGCGCCGCCCGGACTTCCTCCGACTGCTGATCGTCTTCGCCGCGCAGCCCCCCGCCGCGGGTGGGGGAGAGATACAGGCGGTCGTATGCCGGGTGCGCGAGCACGCGCTGGATCTACTGCGGGCGCAAATCGCGAGCGCGTTCGGCGACGATCCAGCGAGCCCGGTCACTGACCAGCTCGCGCGCTTCGCGCTCGCCGCCATCGACGGCGCTTTCGTGGCCTGCCAGGCCGACCGCGGAGCCACGCTCGAGCGGCTGCTCCAACCGCTCACGCCCTCGCTCGTGGCGTCCCGCCGGGCCCTGCTGGCCGGAAGCTGAGCAGGCCGCCCGGTGTCCGTGGCCGACCACCGTGTCAAGCCCCGGGTCGGCCGTGAAACCCCGCTCGTTCGGGGGAAAGATTGTTCCGAAACGGCTGCCTGCCTTGTCGGGCTCGCTCCGCCCCCGGATAACCGACGATCCGGGTAGATCACACGCATCGCAGCGCCACCCTGGCTAGCCGGTGATCACCAGAGCCCCCCCGCCGCCAGATGAGCCGGCGGTGACCAGGGACGTCACTTCTCACATGTCGATGATGGGGCGCTCGGGCGTGCCCGCCAGCCGCGATGCCCCAGATGCCTGCGCCGGCAGTGCGGCATTCACCCGTGCCATCGCTCTTGACAATCATCCGATCATGTCTGATAACTTATTACAAGACTGATGAACCCTGACAGTAGGTTGGGGCGCGAAGGAGCTGATCATGATGAAACAGGACAGCCAGACGGAGCTCCTGGCCGGCGTGGGACAGGCCCAGGACCCGCATCGCTCGCTGCACAGCGAGACCGGGGCGCGGCCCGGGGAGCACCCGGGGCGGTCGAAGAATCCCCTGGTCAAGGTGGCCGGGCTGGCCTGGCTGGAGTTCGAGAAGCCGGACCTGGACCGCGCCGAGCGGTTCGGCACCGACTTCGGCTTCACCATCGCCGACCGGACCCCCGAGACGCTGCTGCTGCGCGGCCGG
>OBLT010001051.1_pt1 | contig 17822 bp, 12 predicted proteins | sample 1518721 | NCBI WGS metagenome assembly OBLT01 (sample SAMEA3539307, study PRJEB22396) | soil metagenome | biome: tundra; feature: field; material: soil | place: USA | collected 2010-05 | depth 0.15 m | reverse complement strand
GTGAATTAATCAATTGCCCGCCTTATCCCAATTTTTTGAACGGCAGCACAGCAGCACCGGTACGCAGCCCGTCCAGATAATCCGCCCAGTTCTGCATCATCTTTTTCCGTTCGTCGAGGCGTAGCATGTGAGTTTCCCGCTTGTACGCTGCGCGCACCTGATCTTGATCCGCGTGTGCAAGCTGGATCTCAATCAAACGCACGTCATAGCCAAGCTGTTCCAAGTTCGTGGACGCCATGGCACGGAAGCCGTGTCCTGTCATCTCTTCACTTGTATAACCCATTCGACGAATTGCTGTCAGAATCGCATTGTCAGATAAGCACCGCGATTTTGATTGCGGGGAGGGAAATAGATATTGCCCATCACCTGTGATTTTTTTGAGTTCCGCTATGATTGCGGTTGCTTGGCGCGTGAGAGGCACAACGTGTTTGCGCTTCGCTTTCATTTTTCCTTCTGGAATTGTCCAATCATCCTTCTCAAAATCAAATTCTGACCATTCCGCATGCCGCAGCTCACCAGGGCGAACGAACACCAGCGGCGCGAGTTTCAGAGCCAGCCGCACCACCTCGCTGCCCTTGTATTCGTCGATATTGCGCAGCAATGCACCTATCGCTAAAGGCTCTGTGATCGCGCCCAAGTGAGTTTCCTTGGCAGGCGGCAAAGCCCCCTTCAAGTCGCTCGTTATATCGTGCTCTGCGCGGCCTGTGGCCACGGCATACCGCCATATCTGGCCGCAGTTCTGGTGTAGACGGTGTGCAGTGTCCAGCGCGCCGCGAGCTTCCACCTTGCGCAGCGCGGCAAGCAACTCAATGGGCTTCACTGTATTTATCCCTACACCCTTGAAGTGAGGGAACAGGTCACGCTCAAACCTGCGTATGATTTTGGACGCATGGCTATCTACCCACTGACCGCTAAACTTATTGAACCATTCGCACGCAATCGCCTCGACCGTTTCCACCACCTCGACCTGTGCGGCAGCAGATGCGATTGCGGCGCTTTGAGCCTCTTTCTTTACCTCCATAGGGTCAAGCCCCGCTGCAAGCATCTTGCGCGCTTCCAGCGCCCATTCGCGGGCGTTCTTGAGACTGACTGCCGGATATTGGCCGAAGCTCAGCAGCTTCTCTTTGCCAGCTATCCTGTACTTCAACCGCCAGAGCTTACTTCCGTTGGTTTTGACCAGCAAATGCAAGCCATCACCATCCGCCAGCTTGTAATCTTTCTCGCCCGGTTTCGCTGCTGTCACGGCCTTATCGTTTAGCTTTCCCATTATATTCATCCTCGTTTTTTAGGCTTGGACGTTGACGATACCCCCAGCATCATAAAAATGCAACGAATACCCCCAGCGATACCCCCACAAAAGCCGGACACGGTAGAACGCTTGCGAACAATAAGGAACGTATGCGGAATGCCGCAAGCCTTGTATGCATTGGGATTAAATAGCTTTAGGCGAAGAAAAAGCCCGTGGGGTCACGGGCTTAAAATTAGGGTCTTGGTGGAGATAAGCGGGATCGAACCGCTGACCTCTTGCATGCCATGCAAGCGCTCTCCCAGCTGAGCTATACCCCCGGTACCTCGAAAGAGCGCGCATTATAGTGACGCGACCTATGCTTGTAAAGCTGAAGACCTTCAATATGAAATAAACCTGACGGATGGGTGTATTTCAAAGAGTTCATAAGGAACCGATGGTCGTTCCCTGCATTTGTTTATTGTCGTATTGTAAAGCGCAAGAAACTGTACCATGGCTATAAACTACGCGGATCGAAAACAATTCCTTACAAAACAACCATTGTCCGAAAAATCCGAATCGCCGATACTTTAGGTTGCTTGAAATTCATTTCATTCTCATGCCACATCAATCGCTATATTTTTTATTTGCTACGTTGCTCTATCTCTGGAGCGGCTTTGCCATGGCCGAAGAAACTTCCGATCCGTTCAACACCGAGGCGATGCTGCCACTCAAACCTGCGCTGCATTTGGACGGCGCGGTCGGCGATCCGTGTTCGGAGCCCATGCCAAAAGCAGCGCTCAATCGGGTGCCCAGCCAAAAGCTCTTAGGCCTGCTGGATGTGGTCAACCTCGCTTTGTGCAACAACCCGCAAACCCGTGTGGCGTGGGCGAGTTCGCGGGTGCAGGCGGCGCAGGTTGGCGTGAGCAAGGCGAGTTATCTGCCCAGCGCGGCATTGAGCGCCACTGCCAATCACATTTTGTCAGGAAGTCCTACCAATGTGGATCAGCGCAACGTTGGCGTGACACTTTCCTATCTGCTCTATGACTTCGGTTCGCGTGCCGCCAATCTGGAAAATGCGCGCCAGTTGCTCGCTGCTGCGAGTGCCACGCAAGACAGCACGGTGCAAGCGGTATTCCTTGCTGCGGTGCAGGCCTTTTACCAAGCACAGGCGACCTATGCCGCGCTCGATGCGGCGCTCGAATCGGAACGCGCCGCCAAGGAGAGTTTTGCCGCCGCCGAGGCACGCTATCTCGCCGGAAGCGCAACTCCTGCCGACAAGCTGCAAGCACAGACTGCTTATTCGCAAGCCACACTGAATCGCATTACCATTGAGGGCAACCAGAAGAATGCGCAAGGCGCTTTGGCAAACGTGATCGGACTGGATGCCAACCGGAATGTCTCGTTGGCAACCGCGAATACAATGGCGATACCCAATAGTTTTGAGGGTAATATCAATGCGCTGATCGAAGAGGCGCGTCAACGCCGCCCGGATTTACAGGCCGCCGCCTCGCAGGTGAAGGCTGCCGAAGCCAGCGCGGATGCGGCACGTGCGGCGGGCAGGCCATCCATTTCATTGACTGCTTCAGCCAATCAATACAATATCGCTGGGATCAACTCACAGGGTTCATTTGTCGGCATCAATTTGAGTGTGCCGATCTTTTCCGGATATGCGACGACCTATCGCGTGCGCGCTGCCGAGGCGCAAGTGGATGTCAAGAATGGTCAAGTGGAGCAATTGCGTTTGCAAGTGGCATTGGATGTCTGGACGGCTTATCAGAACCTCACCACTGCGACTCAATCATTGCGCACTACCGCTGACTTGCTGAGCAGCGCGGAACAATCGGCACGCGTCGCGCTTGGTCGCTACAAGGCTGGCTTGGGCAGTATACTGGACGTGCTGAATGCGCAAAGTGCTCTAGCCAGCGCGCGACAGCAACGTATTCAGTCCACCTTTGATTGGAACATCAGCCGTGCCACACTCGCCCAAGCAGTGGGAAGCCTGGATGCAAACTTGTTGCAAACCTTGTCGGATGCCGGCAGCCAACAGCCCGGCGAAATTCCACCACAGAAAACCCAGCCATGAGAAAAATATTCCGTTCTCCGCTTGCGTTGATTTTTCTTGGTGTTGCCGTCATCGGCGCCGGCATCGCCGCTTATTGGCAGTTCTACATGGTCGCGCCGCAGCAATATCGTCTGCAGGCCGCGGAAAACGGCGACATCAGCCAAACCGTCTCGGCCAACGGCACGATCAATCCGGTGACACTGGTGAGTGTTGGCACACAGGTTTCCGGCACAGTAAAGAAGCTCTATGTGGACTTCAACAGCAAAGTTGAGAAGGGACAGATTTTGCTGGAACTCGATGATGCCCTGCTTGCAGCGCAGCAAAAAGAGAGCTTGGCCAATGTGCAAAGTGCCAACGCCTCGCTGGAACTGGCGACTACCAACGAAACACGTTTGCGCAGCTTATTCGCGCAGGACTATGTCTCACGCCAGGAGTTGGATACTGCAGTGCAAGCCAAGGAATCCGCCGAAGCGCAGTTGCAATTGGCGCAAGCGACAGTGGAAAAAGATCACGCCAACCTGGACTACTCGGTGATCCGTTCACCGGTGTCCGGCGTGGTGGTCGACCGCTCGGTGGATGTCGGTCAAACCGTTGCCGCCAGCTTGCAGACCCCGACACTGTTCAAGATCGCGCAGGATTTATCCAAGATGCAGATTGATTCCAATTTTGCCGAGGCGGACATCGGCAGCATCCGCGTAGGCCAGACAGTACGCTTCACCGTGGATGCTTTCCCGAGCCGCAATTTTAAGGGCGTGGTCAACATGATACGCCTTAATCCGACCACTGTATCAAACGTAGTGACCTATGATGTGGTGATCAACGTGGACAATCCCGAGCAAATTTTGCTACCCGGTATGACTGCTTATGTGAATATCGCGGTGGCCGAACGCAAGGATGTGCTGCTGGTTCCCAATGCCGCGCTACGTTTTAAACCCGCCAACATCGAAATTCAAAAGCCCCCGGCAAATCAAAACCCGGTAATCAACCAAAAGCCTGACGCACAGAAGAGTGGTGGTCGTCCCGGCGACACACAGGGTGGCACCAAACCCAAACGTGATGCATTTTCCGGCAAAGTATACGTATTGGAGCAAGGTGAAATAAAACCGGTCAGCGTGACGCTCGGCATCACCGACAACCGTAATACCGAAATCGTCAGCGGAGAACTCAAGGTGGGCGACCAGATAATCGTTGGTGATGCGCAAGCTTCTGACCAATCAAAAAGTTCCAGCAGCAGCAGGCCGCCGATGAGAATGTTCTGATGAGCGACCCAGTCATTCGCATCGAAGGCTTGCACAAGTCCTACCAGACATCTGCCGGATTGTTTCCCGCGCTCAAGGAAGTAAATCTCGCCATCGTCGCCGGTGAGTTTGTCGCAATCATGGGTCCGTCCGGCTCGGGAAAATCCACCTTTATGAATATCCTCGGCTGTCTTGACAAGCCCAGTGCCGGCCGCTATTTTCTGGATGGGCGTAGCGTCGCTGAGTTGGGCAAAGATGAACTTGCCTTGCTGCGCAACCGTACAATCGGTTTTGTGTTTCAGGGATACAATCTATTGCCGCGCATGTCGCTGCTGGACAATGTCGCACTGCCTCTGATCTATTGCGGGATGGAACGCGAGGAACGCCAGCAGCGGGCGCGCGAGCTGCTCGTCAAAGTCGGGCTTGGAAGCTATGCAGATTCCGTACCCAATAAGATTTCCGGAGGCCAGCAACAACGCGTGGCGATTGCGCGCGCCTTGGTCAACAGCCCGCGCCTGATCCTTGCCGATGAACCCACCGGTAATCTGGACAGCCGTACCAGCGAAGAAATCATGACGTTGTTCGAAGAACTGAACAGCGAAGGCATCACCATCGTGCTGGTCACGCACGATGAGAACGTGGCTCGCCATGCCAAACGGCAGGTGCGTTTCTTGGACGGTAGTATCATCAGCGACCAAGCCACACAACATCAGGAAGCTATAGCATGATATTCGCGATGCTCGGGGAAGCCTGGCGCGCAATGGGCGCCAATCGTCTGCGCACGTTGCTGACCATGCTCGGCATGGTGATCGGTGTCGGTGCAGTGGTGCTGATGATGTCGATCGGACAAGGCGCGCAATATGCGATCAAACAAACCATCGCTGCGATGGGCAGCAACCTGTTCATTTTGCTTTCCGGCAGCACTTCTGCGGGCGGAGTGCGTTCCGGTGGTGGCGGCAATTTCACCCTGACGGTCAGCGACGCGGATGCCATCGCCGAACTGCCCGGCGTGCAAGCCGTCGCGCCGATACATCCTGGCAGCGCGCAAATCGTATACGGGCCGAACAACTGGAACACCTCCGTCCTCGGCATAACACCAGCCTATCTGCAGGCGCGGTCCTGGCCTATAGCCTCCGGTGACTCCTTCACCGACTCGGATGTGCGTTCAGCAACGCGCGTCGCGCTGATCGGCAAAACTGCTGCGGATAATTTATTCGGCGATGAAGACCCGGTCGGCAAGACCTTCCGCATCCGGCAAAGCCCGTTCGTCGTCCTCGGGACATTGGCTGTCAAAGGTCAGGGCATGGATGGGCGCGATCAGGACGATACCATCCTCATTCCGCTCACCACTGCGCAACGCCAGGTATTCGGCTCGCAGTTTCCAGGTTCGGTGCGCATGATGATGGTGCAGACCACTACCCAGGAAATCATGCCTGAAGTGGAAAAGTCCATGACTGAACTGCTGCGACAGCGACACCGGATACGTGAAGGCATGGATAACGATTTCTTCCTGCGCAACCTCACCGCCGCAGCCGATTCCGCCGCAGAAAGCACGCGGGTCATGTCGCTGCTGCTCGGCGCGATCGCCTCGGTTTCGCTGCTGGTCGGCGGCATCGGCATCATGAACATCATGCTGGTTTCTGTGACGGAGCGCACCCGCGAGATCGGCATCCGCATGGCCATCGGCGCGCGCGAACGAGACATCCTGCTGCAATTCCTGCTGGAGGCCATCATCATCTCGGTTGTCGGCTGCTTCATCGGTCTGCTATTGGGGATCGGCGGCGCACTGCTGGCCAACGCGTTGACCGGCACGATGGTCATCATCTCGGGCAGTTCGGTCGTTGTGGCATTCAGCGTCGCGGCGGCAGTGGGTATTTTCTTCGGCTTTTATCCGGCACGCAAAGCAGCGCGGCTCGATCCGATAGAAGCGTTGCACTACCAATAAGGGGTATTCCATCCCAACTCCCTGATGTTGATAAACGGTATTTTTAGGAGCGCCTTTTAGATGGAAGTTGTATCTCACGAAAAACCTCCGGCACGCGCCAAGCGACGCATGTGGATTCCAATAGCCGCCATTTCACTCATCGCACTGGCTGCCGGCGCTTGGATCTGGCATGTCCAGAGCAGCGCTGCCAGCACCAGGGGAACGGGCGCATTTCAAGTGGTGAGTGCCCCGGTTACGCAGACCGATGTATCGGTCAGGCTCATAGCAAACGGCACGGTATCAGCTCTGCAAACTGTTGATGTGCGGCCGCAGATCAGTGCCACGGTCAAAGTCGTGCATATTAAAGAAGGGCAGTTCGTACGCAAAGACGACCGGTTATTCACGCTCGATACGCGCACCGAGGATGCTAACCTCAGCAAAGCCGAAGCGCAGGTGGTCAAGGACCGCGCCGACCTGATAAACGCCGAGCGCAACCTCGAACGAGAACGGGGGTTGTTAAAACAGGAGTATGTATCCCAGCTCGAGTTTGATACAGCACAGAACCTGGTAGATGGTTTGCGCGGCCAGCTTGCAATTGATCTGGCTTCCGTCGAGGCAAGCCGTGTGGCGCGCAGTTTCGACGAGATCACTGCGCCGATTGCCGGGCGCACGGGTGCCATTGCGGTATATCCGGGAAGTCTGGTGCAGCCTGGCACTTCGACCGCGAGTGGCGCCGTGCTGGTGAGCATCACGCAGATCGATCCGATCAACGTCAGCTTCACTTTGTCGGAACGGGAGCTTGCGGGCTTACAGCAAGCATTTGCCAAAGGCGAAGTGCCCGTCAGCGCAAAGTTGGATTTGGCCGGCCAAACAGACCTGAAAGGCCGTCTGGTGTTCATCGACAATGCAGTGGATACGGCAAGCGGTACCATTCGCCTCAAGGCAGAATTTTCCAACGCTGACCATCGCCTCTGGCCTGGCATGTTTGTGACTGTGGCACTTGCGCCGCGCACGCTGGCCGGTGCCCTCACAGTTCCTGCGCAGGCAGTGCAGACCGGGCCGGAAAATAAATTCCTTTACGTGATCGGGGAAGATAACAAGGTTGCGTCCCTGCCGATCAAAGTGAGTTTGATTCAGGATGGCTTCGCGGTGGTCGATGGCATCGCGTTGGGCGCGCGTGTCGTCGTGGAGGGTGCGCAGAATCTCAGGCCGGATAGCGCCGTTGTCGAAGCCAATGGCAGCGCAATGGGCAAAAAAACTGTCAAGCCGGCAGGCTCTGCCCCTAGTACAACAGGCACGACCGACAAAGCCACCGTACAACCTGATAGTACGGGCAAGCTATGAACCTCTCCGAGCTGTGTATCCGTCGCCCCGTCATGGCGGTGCTGTTGTCGGCTTCCGCTGTATTGGCCGGCATCATCGCTTACGGTGACATCCCCAATGCAGCATTGCCGAGCTACGATACTCCCACCATCTCGGTTACAGCAACGCTTCCCGGTGCCAGTCCCGAGACCATGGCCTCTTCGGTCGCGACGCAACTCGAGCGGCAGTTCTCCATCATCTCCAGCCTATCCGTGATCAGCTCGACGAGCACGCTGGGCAACACCTCGATCACGCTGGAATTCGATCAGGACCGCAACATAGACAGCGCCTCCATCGATGTGCAGGCAGCGTTGCTGCGCGCACAACGCTCACTACCTATTGAGATGACCACGCCACCATCCTATCAAAAGGTCAACCCCGCAGATGCGCCGATTATTTTCCTCTCCCTGACATCGCCCTCGATGTCGCTCTCGGATTTGGAGAGCTTTGCCGACAATCTCATTTCGCCGACACTCTCGACGCTTCCCGGCGTGGCGCAGGTAAACATCAACGGGCAGAAAAAATATGCCGTGCGTGTGCGCGTGAATCCGGAAGCGCTCGCAACACGCAATCTGACCGTTGATGACATTGCCGCTGCACTGCACAGTGCTAACGACAACTCGCCCGTCGGTACGCTGGACGGACCGCGCCAGACACTGATCATCCAGGCTAACCGGCAACTGAACAATGCCGCCGCATTTGCCAATCTGATCGTGGCCACCGCCCCGAGCGGCAGTCCGGTGCGGCTCTCCGAGGTTGCGGTAGTCGAGGACAGCGTGGAATCGGTGAAGACGGCAAGCTGGGCCAACGGCGAACGCGCCATCACACTTTCGGTGCAGCGCCAGCCTGGCGCCAATACTGTATCTACGGTGGATGCGATCAAGGCGGCAATGCCCGGACTCATTGCACAGATGCCGTCGTCGGTTCAACTCAAGCTGCGCAATGACCGCTCGGTGTCGATACGCAATTCGATCCACGATGTGCAGGTCACCCTGACAATCACCATCGTCCTCGTCGTGCTGGTAATTTTTCTGTTCCTGCGCAAGCCCACCGCCACACTCATTCCGGCACTGTCGCTGCCGATCTCGCTGTTGGGGACGATAGCGCTGATGCGTGCCATCGGTTATAGCTTGGACAATATTTCATTGCTCGCGATTACCCTTGCGGTCGGACTGGTGGTGGACGACGCCATCGTGATGCTCGAAAACATCGTGCGCCACGTCGAGCAAGGCATGCCGCCGCTGCAGGCCGCATTGCAGGGATCGAAGGAAATGAGCTTTACCATCATTTCGATTTCCCTCTCGCTGGTCGCGGTATTTATCCCAATTTTCTTCATGCCCGGTGTGATCGGGCTGTTGTTCCATGAGTTCGCCGGTGTGGTAGGAATCGCCGTGATGGTATCGGCCGTGGTGTCGCTCACGCTGATCCCGATGCTGGCCAGCCGTTACCTGGTCCAACAAGAAACCGAAACTGCTCGGCATGAAACCGCAGGGCATGGGCTAAAATGGACAGCATGGTTCGAGCGTGGATTCACCCAAGTGCTGGCGTCCTATGAACGCGCGCTCGACTGGGCATTGCACCATAATCGCATCGTGCTTGGTATTGCGATCGGCACTTTGGTCGCCACCGTCGTGCTATTCATGGCCTTACCCAAAGGTTTCTTTCCCAATGAGGATATCGGTCAGGCAATTATTACGGTGGAGGCGGTCGAGGACATTTCTTTTCCCGCCATAACTGACCTGTTGCAACGCACCGGCGATGTGATTCGCGCCAATCCAGCCGTTGATACGCTCATCATCTTCGCTAACGACAGCAACAGCGGACGCCTGTTCATGAGCCTCAAACCTCGAAGCGAGCGTCCGCCCATCGACAAGGTGCTCGAAGTCATGCGTCGCGATGTGCGTGCCATTCCCGGAGTCAACGTTTTCATGAATCCCATCCAGAACCTCAGGCTCGGTGGCCGCATCAGCAAGAGTCGGTATCAGTACGTCATGCGCAGCGTGCGCGCCCAGGACCTGCGACTAGCGGCCGATGGCCTGATGGCGCGTATGCGCGAAGAACCAATCTTTCGCGATGTCACCAGCGACTCGCAAATGAAGGGCCTGGAGGCGCACCTCAATATCAATCGTGACAAGGCCAACCTGCTGGGTGTGCAGATCGCGGATATCCGTTCCGCACTCTATAGTGCTTTCGGCGAGCGCCAGGTTTCGACGATCTACACTTCAAGCGACAGCTATCAGGTTATTCTCCAGGTTTCTGCCGAAGATCGCACCGACGAAAGCGCTTTCGGCAAGATTTATGTGCGATCCAAGAATGGCACACTGGTTCCGTTATCTGGCGTTGCGACAGTCGAGCGCGCAGTGGGGCCTCTGTCAATCAATCACACAGGACAGCTCAACGCGCTGACGATCTCATTCAATCTCGCACCCGGTGCGGCACTGGGCGATGCCTCCAAGCATATCGAGCAATTCAAACGCGAGCTCAATATGCCGGTAAGCATACTTACCAGCTACGGTGGCGACGCTGCGGCATTCCAGTCATCGCAGTCGAGCCAGTTGGTACTGGTCGCTGTAGCACTGCTGGTAATCTATGTGCTGCTTGGCGTGTTGTACGAAAGTTATATCCACCCGATTACCATTCTTGCCGGCCTGCCTTCGGCTGCGGTCGGCGCACTGGCGATGTTATGGTTATTCAACATAGATCTCTCGATCATCGCCATGATCGGCATCTTGATGCTGATCGGCATCGTCAAGAAAAATGCCATCATGATGATCGACTTTGCGCTCAATGCCCAACGCAACGAAGGCATGGCGCCGCACGATGCGATCCGCACTGCATGTCTGCTGCGTTTTCGTCCGATCATGATGACTACCACGGCGGCACTGATGGGCGCATTGCCCATCGCCATCGGCTTTGGCGCGGGTGCCGAGCTGCGTCAGCCACTTGGCCTTGCCGTGGTCGGCGGATTGTTGTTCTCGCAGGTGATCACGCTTTTTATCACGCCGGTGATCTACCTCTATCTCGATCGCTTTTCGGGTCGCGGGCCACTTAAGCTGGCAGGCGAAGACTAAGGTTGTTGTTTGCAATAAAGGCTTATTTTATTCAAGTACGGCAATGAAACCGGCAATCGCGTAAATTTCATTTCCAATCACAATTATCAACCAGACGAAAAGCTTTTGTCCGGGCACCCGTTAGAATCACGTGATATTCTCGGGCATCCTGTAATCAACTCAAGAAATATGCCAGTTTCCATCAAGACCTCACAAGAAATCGAGAAAATGCGCATCGCTGGTCGCCTGACCAGCGAGGTACTCGATTACATCGCTCCATTCGTCAAGGCGGGCGTGACCACCAACGAGCTGGATAAGCTCTGCCATGACTTGATCGTCAATGTGCAACAAGCCATTCCTGCCCCGCTCAATTACGCACCAGGCGGGCATACGCCCTACCCGAAATCCATTTGCACCTCGATCAATCATCAGGTATGCCACGGTGTGCCGAGTGACAAGGTGCTCAAGAACGGCGACATCGTCAATCTGGACATTACCGTTATCAAGGATGCTTATCACGGGGATAGCAGCCGCATGTTTTATGTCGGTGAACCGTCGATTCAGGCCAGGCGCTTATGCGAGATCACTTATCAGTCGCTATGGCGCGGCATCCGCGTGATTAAGCCGGGTGCGTATCTGGGCGATATCGGCCATGCCATTCAGAGCTTTGTCGAACCGCTGGGCTATAGCGTGGTGCGTGAGTTCTGCGGGCATGGCATCGGTCAACGTTTTCATGATGAACCGCAGGTGTTGCATTACGGCCGCCCAAAGACCGGCCTGAAACTCGAAGCTGGCATGACCTTCACCATCGAGCCGATGATTAATGCCGGCAAAGCGGGTATCAAGCAGCTCGGCGATGGCTGGACCGTGGTCACCAAAGACCACAGCCTGTCAGCACAATACGAGCACACCCTGCTCGTCACCGATTCCGGCTTTGAAGTATTGACCGTTTCCGATGGTTGCCCTCCCCCTCCCTGATAAAACAACTGATATGACTACTAGCCATCTGACTGATGAAACTACTAGCCATTCCACTAGGTTGCCAAAAGACAACAACCAAGTGGCTGGTTATAACCCAGCAAAAGACGCTGGGCAAGTCATTGGTTATAGCCATTCGACTAACCCAGCATCCGAAAAACTTTTGGACGGGCACCCGAAAGACGCTGGGCAAGTCATTGATGAAACAACTAGCCATCTCACTAAGGCAGCAAGCTGCCAAGTGATTGGTTATGGTTATAGCCATTCGACCAGGCGAGCAAACAGCTTTGCATAGCCATCTGACTAATTCATCAGAAGACCATGAATAAGTCATTGGTTAACGCTCGCCAAGTCATTGGTCATAACGATATTGCCGCGTTGCGCGAGTCTTTAAGCAATGATCGTTTAGCCCTCGAACAAAACTTTCTGCAACACGGCAAAGCGGCTTCCTTGCTCAGTGCGCACAGTCGGCTGATCGACCGATACCTGCACCACGTCTGGCAGCAGCTCTCCATGCCTGACCACATCGCGCTGGTCGCGGTGGGCGGTTATGGACGCGGCGAGTTGTATCCCAAATCGGACATTGATTTGCTGATTTTACTGAATGCTGATGAGCCGGATGCGGCTTTGCAGCAAAAGCTGCATCAGCTGATCAGCATGCTGTGGGACATCGGCCTGGAAGTCGGACACAGTATCCGAACCGTGGCGCAGTGCCTGAGCGAATCCGCCGACATCACCGTGCAAACCAACCTGCTCGAAGCGCGCCTGCTTATCGGCGATGCAAGACTGTTCAGGGAATTGCAAGACGCCTTGCAACAACACCTCGACCCACGCGAATTTTTCCTCGCCAAGCAGCATGAGCAGCAGCAACGCCACGCACGCTTTGTCGATGCGGATTACAACCTCGAACCCAATCTAAAAGAAAGCCCGGGCGGCTTGCGCGATCTGCAAACCATTACCTGGATCAGCCGCGCGGCAGGATTGGGTACACGCTGGACAGAACTTGCCCAGGCGGGGTTGATCAGCCTTGCCGAGGCGCGCCAAATCGCCCGCCACGACACGCTGCTGCAAACACTGCGCACGCGTTTGCACTATCTCGCCAAACGGCGCGAAGACCGTTTGATATTCGACTTTCAAACACCGCTCGCCGAGCAAATGGGCATCGCCGCCTCAGCCAACCGTCGCGCCAGCGAGCATTTGATGCAACGTTACTACCAGACCAGGCTGGCGGTGCGCCAATTCAACGCCATCCTGTTGCAAAATCTGCATGACCGTTTGTTTCGCGAGACACCCCCGCAGCACGCGCTGAACGAACGATTCAGAGTCATCGGCACGTTGCTGGAAATCCGCGATGAACATTTATTCGAACACTCACCAGAGGCGATTTTTGAACTGTTCCAACTCATGCAAAAACACCCCGAGCTAACCGACCTCAGCGCGAAAACACTACGCGCATTGTGGCGCGCGCAGCACCGGATCGATGCGGCATTTCGCCGTAATCCGCTGAACCGGTCGCGTTTCATGGACATTCTGCGCCAACCGCAGGGGGTCATCCACGCGCTGCGGCGCATGAATCAATACGGCATTCTTGGCCGTTATATCCCCGCGTTCGGACATATTGTCGGACAGATGCAGCACGACCTGTTTCATGTCTATACAGTGGATGAACACATCCTGATGGTGGTGCGCAACCTGCGCCGTTTCGCGGTGCCGGAATATGCCCATGAAATCCCGCTATGCAGCCAATTAATGAGCGAATTCGCCCGCCCCGAAGTGCTGTATGTCGCCGGACTTTTCCACGACATCGCCAAAGGACGCGGCGGCGACCATTCGCAACTGGGCAAGAAAGATGCCCGTGCTTTCTGCACGCAACACCAACTCAGCCGTGACGATAGCGATTTGGTGGTATGGTTGGTCGAGCAACATCTGAGCCTTTCCGCCACCGCGCAGAAGCAGGATTTGTCCGACCCCGAGGTGATCGCAAGCTTCGCCGGAAAAATCAAGAACGACCGCTATCTGGTCGCGCTGTATTTATTGACGGTCGCCGACGTGCGCGGCACCAGCCCGAAAATATGGAATGCATGGAAAGCCAAGCTGATAGAGGACCTGTTCCGCCTGACACGCCGTTACCTGCGCGATGGCAAAGTGGCCGATCAACTCGGAGAAATTCGACGCGAAGCAACCACTACGCTCAATCTTTATGCGATGTCACCAGACACCTACCAACTGTTATGGGCGCAGCTCGACGATAGTTATTTTATGGATCACGAGGCGCAGGAAATCGCCTGGCATACCCGCTTGCTGGCGTTCAAGGTGAACACAGCCAGTCCTGTCGTGAAGGCGCGGCTAAGCCGTGTCGGCGAAGGCTTGCAGGTAATGGTGTATTGCACGGATCAGCGCGGACTGTTCGCGCGCATTTGTGATTTTTTTGCGCGTATGAATTACACCATCGTCGAGGCCAAGATCCACACCACCCAGCATGGCTACGCGTTGAACAGTTTCCAGATCATGGAAGCTACGCGCGGCAACACGGCATATCGCGACATCATGACTTATATCGAATTCGAACTGGGGCAGCAAATCGTGCAGGCCAAACCGATAGCACCTGCAGCGACGGGACGTGTCAGCCGTCAACTAAAACACTTTCCGATCACCACCGAGGTTGAGATCAAACCGGACCACAAGGGAATGCATGTGCTCTCACTGATTGCCGGAGATCGTCCGGGACTATTGGCGCGCATCGCGCTGATTCTGGACAAACACGACATCCGCCTGCACCGCGCCAAGATCAACACATTGGGCAGCCGTGCCGAGGATGTGTTCTGGGTCAGCGGTGCGGCGCTCGCCCAACCAGAGCAAACGGACGCACTGCGGAACGCGTTGCTGACAGCTTGATAGGGTGCGGCGGTGACGCCCGGAACTTAAGCGGTGTGAAACCGGAATGAGTTTCCGCCGGCTGCTTTGGCCTGATACATGGCGGCATCGGCATTTTTCAGCAAGCTGTCAGCATCGCTGCCATCGCTCGGGTAGAGGCTGATGCCGATACTGCCGCCGATGAAAACTTCTTCGTTCGGGTGCCCAGCCAAAAGCTCTCCGGCATTCAGCATGAAAGACTGCACCAGCGTGGCGAGAACTTTTTGTGCGATCAATGCGGCATCGCCCGGGTCGTTGAGCATCGGCAGCACCACCGTGAATTCATCGCCCCCGTTGCGCGCAACCGAGTCGCCCTCGCGCAGGCAACCGCGCAAACGCTCGGCAACCCCTTTCAGGACAATATCACCGGCAGCGTGACCAAGCGTATCGTTGATGATTTTGAAGCGGTCAAGGTCGATGAACAATATCGCTGCCAACTTCTTGGCTCGAGCGCACTGGGTGATCGCCTGCTGCAGGCGATCATAGAGCAATGCCCGGTTGGGCAAGCCGGTCAGGGTATCGTGAGTAGCCAGATATTCCAGCTCACTTTCGAAAATGTGGCGCTCGCTATTGTCTCGTGCCATCACCGTGAAAAACCGGGTATTACTGACATTGCCTGCGCTGATCGAGAGCAGCAAAAAAAATATTTCTCCGGATTTGCGCAGTCCGGTGAGTTCTTGACGCGAGAGGGGAATTGGCTGGCCGCCCGGGGAAATGAAGCGTTCGATATCGCTCGGTATGAGCAGGTGAGAGAACGAGGTACCGATCAACTCTTCTTTACGGTAACCGAATATATTCTCCGCGGCAGGATTCAGACTTTGGATGCGGCATTGTTCATCGAGAGTAATGATGCTCTCGTCTGCGGTATCGAGCACGGCACTCTGCCGTGCCGCATGCAATGCAATTTCCTGCTCGCGCGCGACCAGCTTGCCGCGCATGTGTTCCAGGGCTACCGCCATATCGTGTACTTCATTGATGCTGGTGGAAAGCACCAGGTGCTCATTGATGTTGCCGTTGGCGATACGACGCGCGGCATCGCGTAACTGGCGCACGGAGCGCGTCAATAGATGGCCGAAAAAAAACACGAACAACAGCGACACGACGATGAAACCAAGCCCCACCAGCATCCCCCAGCGGTAGATCTGTTTGATGTGCTCCTCCACCGGGGTCTCGTCAAAGCCGACCTGCAGCTTGCCGACCAGCTGATCGTTCGAACCAAGCACCGGCGCAATGATGTGATAAATCTTGTCGCCACCCTGGCCGAAGAAAAAATCTTCGCTGAAATCGTCGTTGGCGGGAGCGTCAATACTTTTGAATTCTGCCAGCAACACTTGCCCGGCCAGCAATTGATCGTTAATGATGCCCTTTATTCTGGCGGGCTTCGGGTCCTCGCTAATCAGATTTGCCAGCAAGTAGGATTGCGACCGCGCATTATTGACGAATTGGGATTGATAATCGTTTTGCAGGATGAGCAATATGCCGACAAAAACCAGCGGCACCAGAATGGTGTGAATGGCCAGCATCCCAAGCAGCATGCGCCCGGTGTAGCTGGAAAAAAAACGCTTGGCCCGAGTCGATATGCTCATGGATTGCCGATGATCCGGATTCCGGGAGTGTTGATAGCTGTTTCATACAGCATGAAAGTGATGGTTGCATTGTCGTTGTGCAACGCGGCAAGCAGATCAGTGAGGTTTTCATAGGCCTTCGGGCGACTCCCGTCGCGGAACGCGCGCGCGAGGAGTTGCCGTTCATAAGCTTCGGCGGACATGAACAGGACTTTTTGCAAAAACACCTCTTCCGCAAATTTATCGGTTTGATTGAGCAGCGGCTTTATTTCAACGCCATCCAGCACGATGCTTGCCCCGAGATAGGCGCGGCGCACCCTTTTGGCCGATATGATCTTGATGCCGGACCCCGCGCTTGCAACGATCGCGATGCGCTGCTCCTCGGCATGCACCATCGGCGTCGCTGACAGCACACAGGCGGCGAGCAAAATGGCAATAATATTTTTCACAGAGGCAATACCATGCTCCATTGTGCGCTGATGGAGTTGAATTCAAGGCCGTCCTGGCGGCGTGATGAAGCCAAGTACCCGGCCAGGAAGCGAGTTTGACTGAATTCAGTGGCGTAGAAAATGTCGACTGCGGGAACGAATTTTTTGGCAGCTAATTCAGCATCCGCTTTGGATTGATATACCGATGTGATGCTGGGGAATAGCAACAAATCCGCAGCCGCAACGGGGAGTGCAAAAACAGCAAACAGTAAAGTCATCGCACAAAATGCGGCAGATAAAACGATAAGGTTTCTAATCAATATAATTCCTTTCGCGGATTCACAACGAAGTGCAACAGCCAATGGCGACTTAGATTTGAACCACTGACGGCTTTCGTCAATAAGCGTAACCAGCGCGATAGGCACTTGGCAAATCTGCGCGGCAAGCAGCGTCAGGTCGTCGAAGGCCGACTCCTGCGGCGTGTCAAGCACGTCGTAGCCGCGCAGGGTCTCGAGGCGCTGGACTTCGTTGGGCGGGAGTGGGGCTTTCATGGCCAGCTTGGCCTGGGCCGAAGAACTTCCGAAGACCTTTTGGCCGGGCACCCGTTTGGCCGGGCACCCGAGCGAAGCGGTAGAAATAATCCGATGTTGCGGGCAAGCCAACCTTGCGCGATGAGCAGCGCGACGCCGGCGGGGCCGAAGAACTTCCGAAGACCTTTTGACCGGGCGCCCGTTTGGCTGGGCACCCGAGTGAGTCGGCTAAGCAACGGCGGTTTGTGTGCGGGTAGAGTCATGATGCGCTCTTCAGCTTGTTCACTTTATTGAAAATTTTTGTGGGACTTAAAATCATCTCAACACAAGGTGGAGGATACTCTCATCAAACCATGTTTACGGAAAAAGCCTGTTTAATTGCAGGCTCCTTAACTTTTTTCGCTTGGGGCGCAGCTTTGCAGAAGCCGCTCAGAAAGTCCAAGGCAAACCATCATGACCAACTATTCGCGGATGGCGACCCCTCCCGCAGTGTCAATTCCACATGCGACTTGTCGCATAGTGGATTGCCTGACTTTGTTAACTG
>OBLT010001050.1_pt1 | contig 17839 bp, 10 predicted proteins | sample 1518721 | NCBI WGS metagenome assembly OBLT01 (sample SAMEA3539307, study PRJEB22396) | soil metagenome | biome: tundra; feature: field; material: soil | place: USA | collected 2010-05 | depth 0.15 m | reverse complement strand
GCTTCGGGCCGCGCCGTAACGGTGAATCTGGTCCCTTGGCTCATGTTGTGCCGCGGCGATGCTGAGGCGAGCAGCCATGGATCAGGCCAGTCCAGCTCGCTGTGCGTGATGCCGCAGGCGGCGACCTTGACCAGCACGTCGCAGAGCCCGGGCGTGGCATCGGGCACCTCTTCGTAGACAAGCCCATTGATGCCTGTTGGTTCGTGCATGCGGATGGCCTTCATCGCTGGTTCCCTTTCGTGTGTTAATGCAGTTCTGGTGGCCGGGGCGGCTTCTCACCTGCCCGCGGACTTCCGTGTCATGACAGAGCGAAGGCAATGTGAGACGATCGTCGTCTTTGTTTGCGCCCGGCTCGCGAGCGACTGCACGGCGCTGTCTGCGCCCTCGGCGGTGAGGAAGGGCCACGCCAGGAACAGTGCGCCGACCTCGTCGAGGTGACTGGCGAACCTGGGTGGCTCACGGATGTTGCCCGAGACCAGTTTGGTGCCGTCAGGGAGGCTGGCCCTCCGCGGGTCGCGGACGAGCGCGCGCACGTGCTCGCTGCGCTCAAGCAATCCTGACACGCTTCGCTAGGCGGGAATCATGCCGAGCTGTTTCATCTGTGAGAGGACGTCGACGACCCCCCAGATCTCGGCGATTCGGCTGCCGGCGAAGCGGACGACGAAGATCTCGTTGTAGGTGACGGATTTGCCGGTTGGCGGGAGGCCCCTGTACTCGCCCTGGTGGGTCCCGGTAACCGTGTTCCTGGCGACGACCTTGTCCCCCTCCGCGATCACATCCTCGACCGCAACGTGAAGGTCGGGGAATGCGCGAAGGAGCACCGCCCACACCTGCTTGAGCGCCTGCGCCCCCGTTGCGCCAGTCGGCACTGGCGCGTGGAACAGCACGTCCGGCTCGACGACCTCGTCGATCGTCTTCGAGATGACCTCCGCATCGCCGGTGTTCACGGCGTCATGGAAGCGGCTGAACGTCGCTTTGTTGGCTGTTGCCTGGGTTGCTGGCATGTGGCTTCTCCTCCGGTCGACATGAACATTCGGGTGGTTATCGCTGCTCAGGGCGGGGGACTTGGCTGCCGGTGTGCGGCAGCCCGCCCGGGTCGGGTCACTTCTGGAGGACGGCCTCGATCTCGAGGCTGATCGACACCTTGTCGCCGACGGCGACGCCACCGCCGTCCATCGGGATGCTGATGTCGATGCCAAAGTCGCGCCGGCTGATCTGCGCGGTCGCGGAAAAGCCGGCCCGCTGCCCGCCCCACAGGTCCGGGCCGAACCCGTTCACCTCGACGGCCAGCGGCACCTGCCGGGTGACGCCGTGCAACGTCAGCTCACCGTCGATAACCCAGCCGTCGTCGGTCCGGCGAATGCCGGTGGAGCGGTAGCTCATCGTCGGGTACTTCTCGACCTCGAAGTAGTCGGCGGAGCGGAGGTGGTTGTCACGCGGTTCGTTGCCAGTGTCGATGGACGCGAGGTCGATCGTCGCGGCAGCCGACGAGCCCCGTGGGTCCTCGCTGGTGACGATCGTGAGGTCGTAGCTGGTGAACCGGCCGCGCACCTTGCTGACCATGAGGTGCCGGACAGAGAAGGCGATCTCGGAGTGCACCGGGTCGGCCTTCCAGGTGCCGGCCAGGTAGCCCGGGATCGCGACGGTCGCGGGGGCGGAGTTCATGGCTTCCTCCATGGATGTAGTGCCGCGGCTACGCGGCGCGGCAGTGGTGCGGACGCTGCGGCGGGCGGCGTAGGCGTACGGGTGGTCGAAAACGTCGCGGGCCCGCTCGCCGGGCCAGGCGCGATCGCCGGGCGGATGAGCCGGTCGTCATGCCGCTGAGCTTCCTGTTCTCTGGATGGCGGGTTCTTCTCAGTAGTACGACGACACAACCCCCCGGAATGTCAGGCGACGCGCCAGCCTCACAGTCCGGCGCGACATCTCGTCGAATAGGTGAGAGCAGATGCGAGCAAGGAAGGGCAGCACCATGAGCACCCGATCCGGGCCAGGAGACGAGCGGACCGACCCGGGCCTGAGCGCGATCATGAGCGAGCGGCGTCAGCTGATCAATCTCGCGTACCGGCTGCTAGGCTCCCTGGCCGATGCCGAGGATGCCGTACAAGAGACCTACGCCCGCTGGTACGCCATGTCCGGGCAGCAGCAGGAAACCATCGAATCCCCCGGCGGCTGGCTGACAACGGTCGCCAGCCGCATCTGCCTCGGCCTGCTCGGCTCAGCGCGCGCCCGGCGGGAGCGTTACGTGGGCGAATGGATCCCCGAGCCGCTGCCCGACCCTGCGGAGTGGACCGGCGGGCGGCCGGGCGGCGCCACGGCCGACCCGGCCGACCGGGTCACCCTGGATGAGTCGGTCGGCATGGCCTTCCTCGTCGTGCTCGAATCGATGACCCCGGCCGAGCGCGTCGCGTTCATCCTGCACGACGTCTTCCGCTACCCCTTCGCCGAAGTGGCCCAGATCACCGGCCGGACCCCGGCGGCATGCCGCCAGCTGGCCTCCTCAGCCCGCCGCCGCATCCGCGCGTCGCAGGCTCCCGCGGCCCCGGGCTGCCCAGCAGGCCGGCATCGTCAGGGACTTCAAGGCGGCATGGGAAGCCAAGGACATCGGCGCCCTCATCGGCCTCCTCGACCCCTGTGCCGCTCGAATACTCGATTGCGTGGCTGACCTGGCCTTCGTCGGCAGCCAGGGCACGGTGATGGTTGGCTGGCCGGGTGCTGCTCAAGATCGTCTACCTGCTGGTTCGCCGGCTACTCGGCCTGGCTGTCCTGGTACTGCGTAAGGACTTGGCGAAGGATGCTGAGCTGCTGGTGCTCCGGCACCAGAACGCGGTGCTGCGCCGCCACGCTGGCCGGATCCGGTACGAGCCGGCTGACCGGGTGTGGCTCGCCGCTCTGGCACGGCTCATACCCCGCAGGCGCTGGAGCGAGATCTTCCCCGTCACGCCCGCGACGCTGCTGGCCTGGCACCGCAAACTGGCCGCAAGAAAATACGACACGAGCGGGAGGCGCAAGCCCGGCCGCCCGCCGATGGCCCCGGGCATCGCACGCCTCGTCGTTCGGCTGGCGAGGGAGAACCCGCTGTGGGGATACCGCCGCATCCACGGCGAGCTGGCGAAGCTCAGCGTGACGGTCGCGCCGTCCACCGTGTGGCAGATCCTGCATGCCGCAGGCATCGATCCGGCTCCCCGCCGCTCGGGCCCGACCTGGCGGCAGTTCCTGCACGCCCAGGCTGCCGGGATCCTCGCGGTGGATTTCCTGCACGCAGACACCGTGCTGCTGAAGAGACTGTACGTCCTGGTGTTCATCGAACACGGCACCCGCCGGATGCATCTCGGCGGCGTGACCGCCAACCCCACCGGCGAGTGGACGGTCCAGCAGGCCCGCAATCTGGCTCTCAGCCTCGGCGAACGGTTCGAAGACATCAGATTCCTGGTCCGTGATCGCGGATCGAACTTCACCGCCCCGTTCGACGCGGTCTTCCAGGCCAACGGCGCCCGGATCCTGCGCAGCGCTGTCCAGGTGCCGCGTATGAACGCGATCTGCGAGCGCCTCGTCGGTACCTTGCGCCGTGAACTCCTCGACCGGGTGCTGATCCTCGGCGAGCAGCATCTGCGGGTCGTCCTGAACGCACACCAGACGCACTACAACACGGCCCGTCCGCACCAGGGCATAGCGCAACGCGTCCCCGACGACGAACCTGACGCTCCCTGCGCCACTGTGGCCTACGTCGACAGCGAACGGATCCGCCGAAGACCCGTCTTGGGTGGCCTGATTAACGAATACTCCCACGCGGCATGACCGCCGGGAAACCGCAGGTCACCCGCCAAATTCTATTTTCGAGCGGAACAGGCATAATTGATCGGCTTATTCGCTACCACCATATTCGGCCGGGTCAACGGGCATACCAGGCGTCCAGGAGCGCCCGTTCCTTAAACGGGTCTATACCGAGCGGGGGGATCTGCGGTCGGAACTGCGGATCGCCGCCGGTCCGCATGACGGCCCAGGTATCGCGCACGGTATCCGCAACAGGACGGCTCGTCATACCCGCTTGCAGTGCGCGATCGATGCGGATCTGCCACGTCGCGTCGTGGCCACCTGTTTTACGCGGTACCCAGAGCGGCAATTCGGTCCACGGTTCGACATGGTGTCCCAGAAGGAACTCGTCATCGACCCACACGAGCTCTGCTGAGGACTCGGTGACCGCGACGCACTGCGAAAGCCACGATTCGTATGTGGCGTTGCCCTGCGGCCCAGCCACCATGAACGCACCCGAAAGCCCGAGTTTTACGCAATGCAGACCGAATCTGGCCACGTCCCGAACATCGATCAACTGCATCTTTATTTCCCCATCGCCCGGCGCGAGTACTCGGCCACCTCGGCCAATCCGACCCAGCCAGAAGGTCAGTCGGCCGATGTTCTCGTGCGGGCCGAGTACAATCCCGCAACGGAAGGTTAGGATTCTGCCGGGAAAGTAGCGCTCGGCCGCCCGTTCGCATCCTGCCTTGGCCGGTCCGTACTCAATCTCCATCGAGTCTGGATCGCACTGGTGGATAGGCGAGGACTCGTCGACCGATTCACCGGGCCAATCGGCTGAAGCCGATGCGCTGGACACGAACAGGTAAGCGTCAGCTTGGCCAGCCAGTTCGCGTGCTGAGGCACCGACGATCGTTGGAACGTAGCCGGAGGTGTCAACGATCGCATCCCACGGCCCCATCGTGGCGAGGCGCTTGAGGTTGGCTGTGCGCTCGCGGTCACCCCGAATACCTTCCACACCAGGCAGGTCTGCTCCGCTCATGCCCCGGTTGAAGGTTGTGACACTATTGCCCGCGGCCAGGGCCTCTTCAACGAATGCTCGGCCAAGGAACCGGGTGCCACCAAGAATCAGAATCCGCATAGTGCGAGTCTACTTACCAATTGCCGCAGCGATAGGATGCGTTGTAGTTCCGCTGAGCCCCATATCCGAAACGGAGGACCGGATGCCGATTAATTACGGGGACACTCCTTCCTGGGTTCACCCGACTGGTCTAGCTTTGGAGGGGCGGCAGGGCGTCGGCCCTGCCGGATATGGGCGTTCCCCTGGTGAGTCGCCTGGCCCTTCAGCGTGGGGGACGTGGCACAACGGGTGCTGACGGGCTGGCGCACGGGCCGACCCTGGCAGGCGTGGCGGCAACAGCACGCGGGCCAACACATAAAATCGCCAGTGCCGGGCCCGAATCGCCATCCGGACATAATGCTTACCCTGAGATGGCTCCTCACTCGCCCCTCAGGTGGAACGCAGGTATCTGCGGAAGGCCAAGATGCCTGCGACTGTCGACAGCGCAGCGAAGGCCATCAGCTTCATGGACCCGAATGCGACGTCTGCCCAATTTACCTGCGTCGCCATGGCCGCGCGGCCCGTCGAGACAGCCCAGTTGACCGGGTTGCACCGAGCCGCAGCCGCGATCCACGGGGCGACAGCCCCGGCCGGCATGAAGGCGGTCGACAGGAATGTGGCGGGCAGCGTGACGAAGTTCAGCGTGGCGACCATCGACTCCTGCTTGCGCAAGATGAGGGCTAGAGCATGGGACAGCGCACCTGCCCCAAAGGCGAGCAGGATCGCGCATCCGAAGAGGACGCAAACGCCGGCAATGCCCCCGCGCACATGACCACCCAGGAGCACACCGAGTGTCAACATGATCGCGCCTTGGACCACGACCACAACCATCTGCTGGACGAGCGGCCCGACTATCAGCGCGCTCCGTTTCGCCGGGGAGGCCAGTAGCCGGTCGAGGATTCCGCGGTCGATGTCGGCCAGCACGTTCTCGCCGGCCCACGCGCCGTTGATCAGAGCGGTCATGATGACCATCCCCGGCAGCAGATAGTCCAGGTAGCTGGAGTCGGTCCCCTTGAATGCCGGAAGCTGCACGACCTGCCGGAATACTCCGCCGAAGAAGAGCAGCCAGAAGAAGGGCTCGAGCAGAACCACGACCAGGTACCAGGGCTGACGCCCCACGTTGCGTAGCCTGCGCGCCGCGACATGGCCGGTCTGGGCAATAACGGTGGTCATCGGGATTCCTCGGCGGTCGAGGCGAACCGGCCACGATCGAGCGACTTTCCGGTGATCCGCAGGAAGACGTCGTCGAGACTCGGCCGGGTCACTGTGACGGAGACGGCCTTGATGCCTCTGCTTTCCAGTGCGGCCAGCACATCCGGAATGGCTCTGGCTCCGTTCACGACTCTGGCCCGCGCCCACGCTCCTGTGACCGCCACGTCGTCGCAGCCCTCAACCCGGGTCAGCGCAGGGATGATGGCGCCCTCCGCCCACGGCTCGGCGAGTTCGACGTGGATCGAGTCGCCCCTGATTCCGCTCTTGAGCTCTTCCGGTGACCCTTCCGCGATGACTTTGCCCTGGTCAATGATGGCCACGCGGTCGGCTAGCCGGTCCGCCTCCTCTAGGTAGTGTGTGGTGAGCACGATCGTCAGCTTCTCCTCGGAGTTCAGCCGGGTGATCTCCTGCCATAGGCCGGTCCGCATCTCGGGGTCGAGCCCGGTCGTCGGCTCGTCGAGGAAGAGCACCGCGGGCCGGTGGACCAGGCCCATCGCGATGTCCAGGCGTCGCTGCATGCCGCCCGAGTAGCCTCGCACGACGCGGCGAGCCGAGGAGCTGAGCCCGAACCGATCAAGCAGCTCGCTGGCACGGCCACGCAAGGACCGGCCAGAGAGCCCGTGCATATGGCCCTGAAGCATGAGGTTCTCCCAGCCTGTGGCGTCCGGGTCTGCACCATGTTTCTGGCCGACTACGCCCACCGCCTCGCGCACCTGCGCAGGCTCGCGGAGCACGTCGTATCCGGCCACCCTGGCGGTACCGCGGTCGGGTCGCGTCAGTGTGATCAGGATCCTGATGACCGTGGACTTACCTGCGCCGTTCGAGCCAAGCAGCCCGAAGATCCGGCCCGGGTCGACCAGGACGTTCACCCCGTCGAGTGCCTTGACGCCACCCCGATAGGTCTTGACTAGGTCTGTCGCCTCGATCGCAGATCCCATCGCGCTGTCATGCATCATGTCGCCTCCCGATGACTGACCACTCAAGGACGGCCATGGCGCTATACATCTTCATAGCTGCCTGGCGGAATGCGATGCTCCGTGGGCCGTCCAGGACGCTCTCGGTCACTTCCTGCCCCCGGTGCGCCGGGAGGTCGTGCATGAACACGGCACCCGGCTGCCGACTCATCAGAGCGTCGTTCACCTGGAATGGGGCGAAAGCGTTACGCCATTCCGGGTCAGGCTTGCTCGTCCCTGTCGTCTGCCACCGCGTCGTGTAGACGACGTCGAATCCCGATCCAGCCTCGGCGATGTCATGGACTTCAGTGATCGAGCTCTTCGTCTCCGACGCCTGCTCGGCCGACACCGCGAGGATTTCCGTGCTCAGGCCATAGCCCTGTGGCGTGCAGAGCACGAGCTCGATGTCGGTGAATCTGCTGAAGGCAAGGGCCAGCGCGGCCGCGGTGTTGTTGCCCTCGCCTACGTAGAGCAGGCGCAGCCCGTCCACCCGGCCGAATTGCACCTGCAACGTCGCCAAGTCGGCGAGCGCCTGCGTCGGATGCTCGTCGGAGGTCATTGCGTTGATGACGGGCATCGCATCCTGATGGCACAGCGCCCGGAGCTCGGCGGGGTCCGCGGCCGTGCGCACGACCAGGGCGTCCAGCATGAAAGAGGAAACCTTGGCGGTGTCCTCGAGGGTCTCGCCGGTGTTCAGCTGGAGATCGCCGGGCCCGTAGGCGATGTGGCCTGCGCCGAGCCTGAGGGCTGCGCTCGCGAAGGCCGTCCGGGTACGGGTGGAGGTCGCACGGAAGAAGCTTCCGACGACACGGCCGTTCAGCGGCCGGCGCCCGGCCGGCGCATCCGAGGCGAACCAGCAGCCGCGGGCGACCAGCTCCCGCAGATCCGCCTCAGTCAGATCTCGTATCGAGATGAGGTTGCGTACTGCTGGCATCACTTCACGTCTCTCTGATCTGGTGGCGAACTGAAAGGTCCCGTGGGCGGGCGGTTGTCGAGGGGTGCCGACGCGAGGTCGGCGATGGTGCGCCGCGAGATCAGGTCGTTCGAGGTGACGTCGAGGCCGAGCTCCGCACGCAGCCTGGCCGCGACCCGCATGGCCAGCAACGAGTGGCCACCGATATCGGGGAAGGCGTCATGCACACCGACAGGCGAGACCCCAAGTTCCTGCTCCCATACGTGCGCGATCGCCTGCTCGGACGGCGTCCGCGGCAGCATCGGGGGGACACGGTCGTCGCCGGCAGCGGGTATCGGCAGCGCATTGCGGTCGATCTTGCCGCTCGATGTGAGCGGCAGTTCGTCGACGACGACGAGCGCCGATGGCACCAAGGTGGAGGGGAGCCAGGCGCGTGCGTGGTCGCGTACCTGATCGATGTCGATCCTGGCCTCGTCCCGGCGCACCAGATATGCCACGAGGCGCCGGCTGCCGCGTCCGTCCTCGGTGGCGACGACCGCGGCAGCGCGCACCCCCGGATGCCGGCCAAGCACCTCTTCGATTTCCGACGGCTCTACGCGCACACCGTTGACCTTGACCTGCCGGTCAATCCGGCCGAGGTATTCGATCGAGCCCGAGCCGGATCGCCGGACCAGATCGCCGGTGCGGTACAGCCGGGCACCCGGGTCGCCTGTGTGCGGATCGGGGACGAAACGGCTAGCTGTCAGGGCGGCCTGCGACACGTAGCCGCGGGCCAATCCGACACCACCCAGGTAGAGCTCCCCCGGGACGCCGACAGGTACGGTATTGAGATAAGGATCAAGCACGTGGGCCTGCATGTTGTCGATCGGCAGCCCAATGGGCACACTGTGCGCCGAGCCGGAGCGTTCCACCGGCTGCCAGGTGGCGTCCACCGACGCTTCGGTCGGTCCGTACAGGTTGAGCAGGCACGCGGAAGAGCGCTGAAACAGCCTGTCGGCCGTCTCCCGGCGCAACGCCTCCCCGGAGCAGATGACGCAGCGGACGCAGTCGGGAAAAGAGCCGACTGTGTCGAGGAAGACATCCAGCATGGCGGGGACGAAGTGGACGTGGGTCACTGAATGCTCGGCCATGAAGCCGGCCAGCCGCACTGGATCGCGGTGCATCTCCGGTGGCGCCATCACAACGGGGGATCCGGCCATCAGCGGCACGAAGAATTCCGGCACCGAGGGGTCAAACGTATAGGGGGTTTTCTGGAGGAACCGCTCTTGCGGCCGCACCGGCATGATGCGCTGTGCCCACCGGAGCCGGTTGACGATACCGCGATGCGAGATCATCACGCCCTTGGGCTGGCCGGTCGAACCCGACGTGTACATGACGTACGCAAGATCGTCGGGCAGGCCGCTGACGCCTGGTCGCCCGGCCGGGCCTTCGTCGTCTTCGAGGTCCACTGACACCAGCGGAATCCCGGCGCTTTCCGCCAGGCCAGCGCGGCCGATATCGGAGATGAGAGCGTCGGATCCGGAGTCCTTGATCAGGCCGCCAAGCCGCGCTGCCGGGTCGTCAGGGTCGAGCGGGACGAATGCCGCTCCGGCCTTGAGGACTGCCAGCAAAGCGACCACAAGTTCGAGGCTGCGATACAGGCAGACCGCCACCCGGCTGCCCGGAGTGACGCCGAGCCGCCGCAGTTTACGTGCGAGGCGGTTGGCTTGGCCGTCGAGCATCCGATAGGTGAGCTCTCCGTCCTTCGAGATGACCGCCGTCGCGTCGGGCGTCGCGCTGACTTGCCGTTCGACGAGTTCGTGGAGCGTCAAGGGCGTCAGTTCGACCGCCTGACCCCGCGCCTGCGCGGGCGACGCCGGGCCCTTCACCAAAGAGCCGACCGGACCCGTGGCATCTCCGTCCGGATCCTCCGCCATCGACCCGAGCACTGCCTGATAGGCGTCGCCAAGCAGGTTCAGCCATCCGGTGCTGATGCGGTCGGTCCGGCCGGTGAGGACCACATGGCCCGGTACGACCGTGATCTGCAACGGGAACTCGTTGGGGCTCTCGTCCTGGGTCTTTGCCAGGTCTATGCCGCTGTCGTCAAGGAGGTAGAAGTCCAGGTAGTTGAAGGCGATCTCGACAGGCGGCGCGCCGAGGCCCGACGACCCGAGCATGGCCGGCAGCGGGTACCTGCGGTGCGGCAACAAGGCGACCACGGCGTCGGTCACCTCGCCGATGAGCCGTCGCCAGGTTGAATTCGGCCGTCCGACAGCCAGCGGGACTGTGTTCAGGTACATGCCGAGCACCTCGTCGCCGCCCGTGACCTCGGGCCGGCCGTTGGTCACGAGGCCGAAATGAAACGTGGCGTGGTGAGTCAGGGCACTCATGACCTTGGCGTGAGCGGCGAGGAAGACGTCCTTGGGGGGAGCGCCGACTGTGACCGCGAGGTGGAGCAGCCGCTCACTGAGATCCGTGATCGGTACGTAGTGGGAAACCGAGACTCCCTGCGGCCCGGCAGCACCCCAGCCATCCGGAATGCGCACCCCTTCCGTGGCGGCCAGCAGATCGGCCCAGAAGGACCGGCTCGCCTCCGAGCGCAGCGTCTCCCGCTCGATGACGATGAAGTCGGCGAAGCGCCGGGCTGGCGCCGGAAGGGGCCCGGGCTCCCTCGCGTGGCCATGAGCGCGGTAGCGTTCGAGGAGTTCGCGAAGGAGCGAGTTGTGGCTCCACCCGTCGAGGATTGGATGGCATTCGGCGAACGCGAGCCACCAGTCCTTGTCGCTTACACGGTAGGCGTGCAGTCTCCACAGCGGTGCCTGCTCGATCTCGAACAGGCGGCCTCGGTCCGCCCCGACGCCCTGGCGGATCGCCTCGGCCTGCCTGGCGTCGTCAAGCGCGCGCAGATCCTCGACGGCCACATTCGCCCGGGCCGACCGGTGCACAAGCTGCAGCGGCTCGGAGAATCCGGTGAGATGGAAAGAGGTCCGCAGCACGTCGTGCCGGTCGAGGATGCACTGCGCGGCGCCGCGGAGCGCTTCCAGGGAAAAGGCGTCCTCGTCGTGGACCAGGTAGGCGGTGACGTTGTGGTACGGGCGCAGCGGGCCGTCGGCCAGCATCTCGTACAGCATTCCCGCCTGAACCTGGGCGAGAGGGTAAGCATCGACCACGTCCGCCGGCAGCATCGCCCGGTCAGCCGCGGTGAGCAATGCGAACGGCTCCGCCCGCAGGTCGTCCACGCGGTTCTCTGGCTTCCCCGCGACCCTGGCCAACGCCGCGATCGTCCGGTGCTGGAACACGTCCTGCACGGTGACCTCGACGCCCGCCTCGCGCAGTGCCGCGACCAGGCGGACGGCACGCATGGAGTCGCCGCCGACAGCGAAGAAGTCGTCCGCGACGCCGGTCCCTTCCAGCCGGAGCACATCAGCCCATACCCTGGCGATCCGCCGCTCCTGTGAAGTGCGCGGAGGCACACTTACCGCAGTGGAGGCGGTGTCGCCCGGAGGCGGCAGTGCGCGATGGTCCAGCTTCCCGTTGACCGTCAAAGGCAGCCGCTCAAGCTGGACGAAGGCCGCCGGGACCATGTAGCCGGGCAGAGCGGCCGCACAGTGCGCGGCCAGCTCCGCTCCGGATGGCAGTCCTGCGCCGGCCGGCACCAGCCAGGCCACCAGACGTCGGTCTCCTGGGACTTCCTCACGGACCGCCACGACGGCGTCGCGGACGGCGGGGTGCCCCAAGAGCGTTTCGACGATCTCGCCTGGCTCGATCCTGTGGCCACGGATCTTCACCTGGCTGTCGATCCGTCCAAGGAACTCCAGGCTCCCGTCGGGCCGCCGGCGCGCCACGTCGCCGCTGCGGTACACGCGCGATCCCGCAGGCCCGAACGGGTCAGGCACGAAACGCTCGGCGGTCAGCGCAGGACGGCTGAGGTATCCACGCGCGACGCCCAGGCCAGCGACGTGGATCTCCCCGGCGACCCCGTCGGGCACCAGGCTCCCGAAGCCGTCCACCAGGCGGATCGACATATCGTCAAGAGGAAGACCCACCGCGTTCCCCGCACCCGGCTCGAGATCGGCCTCGACCACCCGGTGGTAGGTCACATGCACGGTCGTCTCGGTGATCCCGTACATGTTGACCAGTTCGGGACAGTCCAATCCGTGCCGCGCCGCCCACGTGGCGACCGCGGTGAAGTCCAGCGCCTCGCCGCCGAACACGATCGTTCGCAGCCGGAGCGGGCTGGGCCCTCGGCGGTTATCCTCACGGACAAGCTGGGCGAATGCCGATGGAGTCTGACTCAGCACGGTGACTTGCTGCGCCACGAGCAGGTCGAGGAACCGCCCGGGATCCCGCGACGTCAGGTTCGGGACGATCACCACGCGACCCCCGTAGACGAGCGCGCCCCATATCTCCCAGACCGAGAAGTCGAAGGCATAGGAGTGGAACATGGTCCACACGTCGGTCTCGTCGAAGCCGAACCTGGTGTGGGTGGTGGCGAGGAGCCGCACGGCGTTCGCGTGCGTCACCACCACACCCTTGGGGTGCCCAGTGGAACCCGAGGTGTAGATCACATAGGCGACGTTGCCGGGACCGGCCAGCGGCTCGGGATCGGTCGCCGGATACGCGCCTATCCGCGCGGAATCCCGGTCCAGGACCACCAGTTCGCCGACGAACACGCCGCGTAGCGAGGCGGCGAGGTCGGCGGTAGTGACCAGCACGTGGACGTCGGCGTCGGCCAGTATGTAACGCGTCCGCTCCGCCGGGTTCGACGGATCCACCGGCAGGTATCCGGCGCCCGATTTGAGCACGCCGAGCAGCGTCGGGACGAGTTCGGGCCCACGTTCCAGGCAGACCCCGACCAACGACTCCGGGCCGGTTCCCAGGCTCCGCAAATGGCGTGCCAAGCGGTTGGCCCGGCTGTTCATCTCGCCATATGTCAAGACAGAACCGGCGAAGACTGTGGCGGGCGCGCCGGGAGATGCCGCAGCTCGCCGCTCCACCAGCCCGTGCAGGCACTGCGTCGGCGCGGCAGCAGCAGCGCCAAGTGCGGCAGGCTGCCCGGCCTTCGCCCCGGCGAAGGCGTCGAGCGCACCGAGCGGCACCCCGGGCTGCGCGACCACGGCCCGAAGTAGCGTCAGGTACCGGCCGGCCAGGCGTTCTACCGTCTCGTGGTCATACAAAGCGGTCGCGAAGTCGAATGCCCCAATGAAGCGGCTGCCAACATCCCGCACGCCGAGCGCGAGGTCGAACTTGACCGATGGAGGGGTCAGCGCGATTTCCTCGCAGGCCAGCCCGGTCAGGTCAGCGGGCGGGCTGGCATCTGTCCCCTCCATTACGAAAACCACGCTGGTCAGAGGCGTGCGGGAGAGGTCGCGGTGAACTGGCAGCGCGGAGACGAGGCGGTCGAAGGGGAGATCTTGTTGGCTGAAGGCCTCCACGCAGACCTCGCGGACCCGCTCGAGGAACTCGGCGAACGTCACGTCGCTGGCTGCCTCGCACCGCAGGACCAGTGTGTTGACGAAGGGGCCGACCACATCCTCGATCTCGGGCCGCGTCCGCCCGAGCACCGGTGCGGCCACCGCGACGTCCCGCTGGCCGCCCTGCCGGGCGAGCAACATCATGAAGACGGCGAGGAAGGTCATGAACGGCGTGGCGTTAGCCCGCCGCCCCAGGGCCAGCAATGTCCGGCCCAGGTCCTCGGGAACCTCGAACAGGATCCGCGCACCGGACGGGTCGCGCGGCACCCCATGCGGCCGGTCGGTGGGGAGGTCGAGCGGCACTAGGCCCGTCAGCGCCTCGCGCCAGTAGTCCAGTTGGTCATCCAGAGCGCCGTCGGCGAGCTGCCGCTGCTCCCAGACGGCGAAGTCGGCGAAGCCGAGCCGTGGTGGCGCCGGGCGGCCAGATCCGGCCACCGCAGCCTGGTAGAGCGCACCGAGTTCGCGGCCGAGGATGCTCATCGACCAGCCGTCACATGCGATGTGATGGGCCGTCAACACGAGGACGTGCGCAGTTTCTGCCAGACGTATGAGCAGTGCCCGCCACACCGGACCGCGCTCCAGGTCGAAGCCCCTGGCGACCTCGCTGTCGATCACGGCGCGCAGCGATTCCTCGGTCGTCTCACTAATCGGAAGTTCGACGTGCCGTGGCGGTTCCGTGATCTGCCGTGGATCGCCGCCGAAGGACCCGTAGCGGGTACGGAGGATCTCGTGCCGCTCTTCGAGCCCCGCCAGTGCGGACCGGAGCGCATCGAGCTCGAGCCTCCCGGTGAGGCGGAGCGCCAGCGGGACCACATACTCGGTGCTCCCTGGCGCCAGTTGATCGAGGAACCAGAGCCTGCGCTGACCGGAGGACAGCGGGACCGGGCCGTCCTGCTCACGGCGGGTGATCGGATCGACGCCGGCGCGCGGGTCGTCGGGAGCCGCTGGCCGCGCAGCCGACGCTCCAGCAACTGACGCCGCATATCAGCGGCCGCACCGGCCATCTCTCGCTCCTGAAGACCCATATGTCTACCTCAGCAACTTCTTGACCTGGTCATCGGAGAACGCGGCGATCTCGGCCTTGATCACCTGCCGGACGGCGGCACCGAGCCCGGCCACCGTCGGGGTGTCGAAGAACTGCCGCAACGGGATCCCGATTCCGAATGCCTCCTTGAGCCGGATGTGAGCCCTGGTGGCCAGCAGGGAGTTGCCGCCCAGGTCGAAGAAGTTGTCGTAACGGCCGATCCGCTCGACGCCGAGCACGGACGACCAGATCCCGGCGATCCGCGCCTCGACTGGGTCCTCGGCCAGGTCATCGTCGTCGGGTCCGGCGCGCAGAACGTCTCCGGCATCCGTGAGGGCGCGGCGATCGACCTTGCCGCTCGCCGTCCGCGGCAATGCGCCGTGCATCGCCCATCGGTTTGGGACCATGTAGCTGGGAAGGCGGGTGCGCAGGTCCGCGGCCAGGTCACTGGCGGCCGGCGGATGGCCGGGTGAACGGGGCACGACATGGGCCACCAGGTGCCGGTCGGCGCCGGCCGACCGCGGCACCACGCACGCTTCCCTGACCTGAGGATGGATGGCCAGCGCCGCCTCGATCTCGCCGGGTTCGACCCGGAAACCACGGATCTTGACCTGGTCGTCGAGCCGGCCGAGGAATTCGAAGACCCCATCGGCGCGGCGCCGCACTCGGTCGCCGGTCCGGTACATCCGGGCCCCCTCCCCCGCCGTGAACGGGTCGGGCACGAACCGGTCGGCGGTGAGGTCGGGCCGGCCGATGTACCCGCGCGCCAGCCGGGGACCAGCCAGATAGAGTTCGCCGTCGAGGTGGTCGGCCAGCGGTTCCAGCTCCTCGTCGAGCACGTAGGCGCTTGTATCGTGCAGCGGCCGGCCGATCGGCACGACGGCCTGCGGCGGGAACCCGGCTGTCTCGGCCGGGGAAACCTCGAGCAGCGTCGCCGTGACGGTCGTCTCCGTCGGCCCGTAGGTGCAGACCAGCCGGGCCGGCAACTCCGTGGCGAGCAGGCGCTGCACATCCTCGTGGAGGATCACGTCGGCGCCGACATTCACCAGGTTCAGACCCCGCAGCCGGGGATCCGGCCGGGTGAGGCTGTCGAGCATCTCGCGCAGGTAGGCGGGGGTAATTTCCAGCTTGGTGATCCGCTGCCGTGCGATCCGCCCCGGCAGGCCCGCCGGGCTCAGCAACTCCTCGTCGGCCAGTACCAGTGTCGCCCCGCTGATCAAGACGCTTCCGATCTGCTCCACGGCGACGTCGAACACCGGCGGGCACAGCATCAGCAACCTCTCACCTGGGCAGAGCCGGTAGAGATCGACGATCCCGCGCAGGTGGCTCAGGAAGGTGCCGTGCGAGATCATTACCCCCTTGGGCTGCCCGCTGGACCCCGAGGTGTGGACGACGTAGGCCAGGCTGTCGGGATCGGTGCCGCCAATTCCGGCCGGATGGCCCTCGTGGTTCCCGTTGTCCGCGCCGTCCCCGTTGTCCGCGCCAGCCTCGTGGTCCGCGTCGGCCAGGACGATCCGCCGGCCGCCGGACCGGATCCGGCCTTCCAGGCCACTTACCGTCACCACGATTTCAACGGCGGCCCCGTCCAGCACCGCCCTGTGCCGCGATTCCGGCGCGTCCGGGTCGACCGGCAGGTAAACCCCCCCGGCCCGCATGACCCCGAGCATGGCCGTCACCAGTTCTGGGCTGCGGCCCAGGCAGACAGCCACGGGCGTCTCGCGTTCAACACCGGCGCGGCGCAGCCGGGCGGCCAGCCGGTCCACCCGCGCGCGAAGCTCGGCGTAGGTCAGCGTGGTGCCCGCTTGCTCGACGGCAACGGCGTCGGGCGTGCGCGCCGCCTGCGCGGCGAATGCCTCGGGCAATCCCTCAGCGGCGCGCGGCGTCTCCTCGCCTGACGCGGCGGAGAGCCGGCTGACCGGCACGTCCGGCCGCGCCGCCACCGCTGCCACAAGGCTGACATACTCGCCGATCAGCCGCTCGATCGTCGCTGACTCGAAGAGATCGGTGGCGTACTCGACGAGGCCCTGCAGCGAGCCGTCCTCGCGCTCGGAGAGGCTGACCGTCACGTCGTAGCTGGCAGTTGGCCATGGGATCTCGGACGTGCCAGCCGCAGCGTCGGCCAGGCCGGGTGGCAGCGCCTCGCCGCCGAACTCGAACATGGTCTGGAAAAGCGGTTTCCTGCCCGGATCACGTTCTCGCGCCAGCCGTTCCACGAGGAGGTCGAACGGGACGTCCTGGCGGGCGTAGGCGGCCAGCGCCGTCTGCCTGGTCCGGGCGAGGACCCCGGCGAAATCAGGATCACCGGACAGGTCGGTGCGGATCACCAGGTTGTTGACGAAGAACCCGACGATCTCCGCGGTCTCCGGATGCGAACGGCCCGCGACCGGCGTGCCGATCACGATGTCGGTCGTTCCGGTCTGGCGCGCCAGCAGGATCTGGTAGACGGCCAGCAATGTCATGAACGGTGTCGCCGCGTGCCGCCTGCCCAGCCCGACCACGCGCTTTGCCAGGTCAGCGGGCACAGTGAAGGCGATGGTCTTCCCCCGCCCGGACCACAGGGCCGGACGCGGGTGGTCAATGGGCAGGTCGAGCGGCCGGACGCCGTCGAGCTCGGCGCACCAGTGCTCGAGATCGGCCCGCATCCCAGGTGCCGACAACCGCTGCTGCTGCCAGCTCGCGTAGTCCGCGTACCGCAGCTGGTGATCAGGCCGCGTGCGGGGGCGTCCTTCGACGCCCCCGCTGTAGGCCTCGCGGAGATCGCGCGCCAGCAGCCTCATCGACCACCCATCGCACGCGATGTGGTGGACACCAAGGATCACCGCGTGACGGTTATCGGAGATCTCTGCTACCAGGCAGCGCAGCACCGGACCCCGTTCAAGGTCCAACGGCTGCGCCAGCTCCCTGATGGCAAGCTCGGAGATACCGCCGGGCGACCGGCCGGCGGCAGGGATGGCCAGCCGGCGCACAGGCACCTGGGATGGGGCGTCGACGATCTGGACAGGTGTGCCGTCACGGACGACGTAGCGTGAGCGCAGGATCTCGTGCCGGCCGACCAGCTCAGCCACAGAACGTTCCAGCACCTGCATGTCGACGGGCCCGTCGAAGGAAAGAACCAGCGGGACGACGAACTCGGTGCTGCCCGGATCCAGTTGATCGAGGAACCACATCCGCAACTGCCCGGAGGACAAGCGGAATGGCCCGTCGCCGGGCAACCGCTCGATCGGGCCCACCGCCGCCCCGTGGCTCTCGGCTGCGAGCCGCGCCTGGGCCTCCACGGTGGTCGCCGTGTAAAGCTCCGCGATTTCCACGTTGATGTCGTAGCGTGAGCGCAGCTTGGCGGCCAGCCGTGCCAGCAACAGCGAATGGCCGCCAAGCTCGAAGAAATCGGCTTGCCGCCCGATCCGCTCGCAGCCG
>OBLT010001049.1_pt1 | contig 17852 bp, 16 predicted proteins | sample 1518721 | NCBI WGS metagenome assembly OBLT01 (sample SAMEA3539307, study PRJEB22396) | soil metagenome | biome: tundra; feature: field; material: soil | place: USA | collected 2010-05 | depth 0.15 m | reverse complement strand
AAATAGCTTCGTCGGCAAATCGGACATGCAGCGAATTGCGGTCGGCCTCGCTGTAGACGGCGACTGTGCGGATGCCGAGTTCTTGGCAAGCATTTAAAATCCGCAGCGCGATCTCGCCACGATTTGCAACCAGTACCTTACGAAACATTCAGAACCCTTAAGTGCAAGTTTTGCTTTGTTAGCGGAGTTTGCATGGATAGTGAGGCTAGCTCGGTCAGCAGATCGTTTCGGTCCGCGGGGCAAGTCTTCCTAACCCAGCTCGTCTCTGCTAACTCCCCAGGTTTCCCTTACCCCACACGCACGGAAAAGAGCGGCTGCCCAAATTCAATAGGCTGGCCGTTGGAACAGAAGCATTTCACAATCTCCCCTGCCGCGTCGGACTCGATCTCATTCATCAGCTTCATGGCTTCCACAATGCAGATCACTTGTCCCTTTTCAACGCGTTCACCCGCAGAGATGAAAGGCGAAGCGCCAGGAGAAGGGGAACCATAGTAGGTGCCGACAATCGGCGATTTCACCAGGTGTAATCCCGCATCGGGTTCAACCGGCGAAACCTCAGCCACGGGAGTCGCGTTCAGGGGCTGGGTTGATGATGGAGCCGTGGTCGCTCTTGCGTTGGCCAGCAGCCCTGCCAGATCCGACAGTCCCGCCTGCGAACTCTGCGGCTGTTGAAACTTGAGCCGGACCCGTGTCTCGCCCCGGTCCCACTCGAATTCGGCGACCTGGTTTTCTTTCAGGAAGTCTATCAGTTGTTGCAGTTCCTGAATATCTTCTGGATTCAGTGAATTCATTCGTTCCTTAGCTCTCCCACCTGTTTCTGGGACAAGCGGTTTCAAAGTTCGATCAGGGCTTTGGGAGCAGGTGTCAAAACCTGCCCTCCCGTTCTGGTTACAGCCACCATATCCTCGATACGAATCCCATATTGACCCGCTAGATAGATACCCGGCTCGATGGTCACAACCATTCCAGCCGCCAGCCTGGTCTTCTGGCCCGCCCCAATGCGTGGCGACTCGTGGATCTCGAGGCCAACCCCGTGGCCGGTTGAATGTGAAAATGCCTCAGCCAATCCTGCCCTGCGCAAAACGCTGCGAGCCGCTTCATCCACTTCGCCGCAGCTTGCGCCCGGAGCCACCGCGGCTACCCCGGCCTCCTGGGCCTCCAGTACCGCCTGGTACGCATTCCGCTCGCTGGCCCTGGGCTTTCCCAGGTACAGGGTGCGGGTCATATCCGAGCAGTAACCTTTGAGGATAACACCGAAGTCGAGGGTCAGGAATCCCTTCCTGGGCAGCGTGGCATTGGTGGCCCGGCCATGAGGTAGGGCCGACCGCGCACCCGAAGCGACGATGGTTTCAAACGACATACCCTCGGCGCCCATCAGCCGCGCCCGATGTTCCAGCTCGGCAGCAACTTCAATCTCCGCCATGCCCGGCCGGATGAACCCAAGAATATGCTCAAACAGGTTGCAGCCCACCAGCGCCGCTTCTCCCATCAGCGCCAATTCGTCGTCGTCCTTGATGAGTCGCAACGTCTCGACCAGCGGAGCCGCCAGACCCCTCAAGAGCGATTTCTTCAGCCGTGACGGCAGGGCCGATCTCCACCTTGTCAGCTCCGCCACAGAGGTCCAGACAGGATCGAAGCCCGCAAAATCTACCCCTGGCTGGGCGGCAAGCCACTCCACCGCCGCCACTGCCGGAGAACCGGAAACAATCCGGACCTTGGCGCCCGCCACCTCTTCCGCGGCCTGCGCCGCATAGCGGCCATCCGTAAACACGCTCGCAGCACGGCGGGTTACTGCCAGCGCTGCACTGGAACCTGTAAATCCAGCGAGATAACGAAGATCGGGGAGATGTGTGACAAGCAGCCCCTGAAGGCCGGCTTTGATCAAACGGCGGCGCAGTTGGCCAATGCGATGAATGTGATCCACTAGTTGAGGATAAATCACTAAACGCAGCATCAAGGGAGAACTGGTCTCTGTTCCCCCTCGTCCCAGGTCCCAAGCTCTAAAGCGCCGGTCGCACCGGCTTCTTCTGGTGCGGGTCGATCTCCACCTCAGCAGCGTGAAGATCGGATTGCCGATCCATCCACTCGTCTAGCCGTGAGCGCTTGAAACGCCAGCGATTGCCCAGCTTGAAAGCCGGCACAAACCCCTCCGACGCATACTTGTAAAGCGTGTCAGGCGAGATGGCAAGGTAGTCGGAGGCCTGGCGGATATCCATCACCTCGCGCACCTCCGGAACCAGCAAGTTGGAACGGGCAGCGGCGTTGCGCATGATTGCCTCCTCGAACAAGGTTGGTCGCAAGGCGAACTACGGTTGCCCTGCCGGTAATCATGTATTTAACGCGGTTTAGCCCGCCATTTCAAGGGTTTTCAGGGATTTGCAGGATTTTCATGTCTTTCCGCCTGCTGAGTCTGAAGGCGTTCCTGGATGTTTTCAGCAAGTCAGCCCAGCCGGTTGGGTCCGGCAGCACCCCGCCCCCAATCCATTGGGCCATTACGACAGATGGTGCGGTGTCCACGGAATCGACACCCCGCGCAACCCGCTTTCACACCTAGATGGCCTTGCGCCACCACGCGCTCTTCTCGTAGCTGAGCAACTTGGTTTTTTCGCCGCGGGACAAGTAGAAATCCAGAACGTCGTCCTTCTGAAACACAGAGCATTCCGGCCAGGAAGCGTCTTTATCCAGATGCGTTGCCTTTTGATGATTGTCGACGAATGTGATCTCTTCCGGCGAACACTGCACCACCTTTTGCGCCTTCAATGAGAAGGCAGTCCGTGAAGGCCGTTCCGGCGGCAGCTGGTTTGCAATTTTTGTCAGCAGCAGAATGAGAAGGAATGCTGCCGCAACGATGGCGATTTGCCTCATTCTGAATAGGTTCCCTGGAGAAGAACCGCCCACGCGCTGACCCTACATGTTGGCGCGTCTCGCTCGCCGGCTCGTCCGCCTGGCAACTCGGCTCCCGGAATCAATTTAGAACGCCGCGCTCTCCAGCACAAGCACGAACCAGCGGCGGTCCATCACCGCCCGCTTACCGCTTCGCCATCGAGCTTCAGTTCTGCTGCGCAATCAAGTTCTGGTCCTCACGCCGGTGCAGCGTCGGTGGGCCGTCGTCTGAGGTGCTCGATGTGCTGTTGCCATTCCCAGATCCCGATGAGCTGTTCGGGTCGTTTGAGCCTGTGCTGGCTCGCCGCAACGACGGCTTCTTCGTGTCCTTGGAGTCGGTCAGCCGCCGCTTGTTCTCAATCCGCGCCAACCGCGCCTTGATGTCGTCAAACTCTGAGGTCGTCACGGTGTACTCATCCCGAGCAGGGAGGATGCGCGCAATCTCTTCCTGCGAGTGCAGAATGCGATCCGGTGTCTGCGGATGGTCGGCAAACGCCTTTTCCACCATGCCCGGCTTCCGCTTCTCCAGCGCCTGTACCTTCTCAAAGAAGCTGATGAACGCCTGCGGATCGTAGCCGGCCCGGTACATGTATTGCACTCCCAGGTAGTCGGCCTGCGCTTCAAAGTCCCTTGAGAAGTGGAGGAAAGTCAGCGGAATCGCCAACGAAGCCGCTTCGTAGATTCCATATCCCGTCCAGCCGCCGATAAAGATCAACGGAATCGTGCTCAACTGCGCATAGTTCATGCGCGTCTGTTCGCGGACCGCATGGTGAGCGCACACGTGAGCCGTTTCATGAGCCATCACGCCCGCCAGCTCCGCCTCTTCGTCTGCGTTCAAAATCAAACCCGAGTTGACATAGAAGAAGCCGCCCGGCAAAGCCATTGCGTTGATCACGTCTGAATCGATGACCTTGATCGTGAACGGAACCTTGCAATCGGAATTCTTCACGATATTCTGGCCCACGCGATTCACATACTCAACCACCACCGGATCGGTAATGAACTTGGTGCTCTTCTCAATTTCCGAGGCGTACATCTTGCCCATCTTGATCTCGCTGTCGACCGAATACCAGTTGCCCATTCCCCGGGCCCCGATATCCCGGTTGCCCACGGCGTTCACATCGTCAATGCTGCCCGGCTTCACGTTAATCTTCTGGCTGCCCGGCTCAACCACCTTCTCAGGATTCACGGCCGCCGCTGCAGTATCCCCTCCCACAGGAGTCGTTCCCGGAGCAGGCTTTGCCGAAGGTGCGGCTGGAGTGTCGCCCCCAGCCGGAGTCGTTCCCGGAACAGGTTTTTCAGCAGGTGTCGCCTGCGTATCGCCGCCAACCGGTGTCGTCCCCGGTGCAGGCAGGGCCGTCGGTGTACTTGCTGGAGGTGTATTGGCCTGTGTCGAACTGGCTGGAGTCTGACTTGCCGGCGTCGAGCCGGCCTGTGTCTTGTCGGCCGGTGTCGTTTGCGGCGAGGACTGCGCCACCAGAGTGGCCCCAACTGCCAACATGAATCCCGCCAGCACCAATGCTCTTGAGCTTTTGAAACCTGCCGTCATGACCTCACCTCCAGCGCAAAGACAAAAACCGCCTGTTCACCAGCCAACTCTTCAGATCTGTCGTTGGGGGGCTCCGGACCGCCCGCTTCGCTCCACCATTTAGACGTTAGTATCTGCCTCTTCGACAGCAAATGGAAGAATAATTCCCTTGCGGGGTCCATTCCCACGCTCCTCCCCCAATTTCGCCCTTCCCAGTCAACAACTCCTTCGCGTCCTTCTTTCAACTGCCATCCGTCTGAATTAAAGTGGAATGCACGCGGAACTGGGGAGAACTCTTGCACCGAACGATTCTTGCGCTAGCCGTTACGGTCATTTGCGGGGCGACCCAACTTGTCGCCCAACAGCCGCCGCGTTCCCACTCCAATCCACCTGTAGGGCTGCTGGCTCCCCGTGGTCATGCCAAGCCCGTCGCCGCTGACGCACCGCACACTCCTGAAGCATCTTTCGACGCCACCAACCTCGGATCTCCAACCGTGCTGGATAAAGGCTGGCGCGTCGGAATTACTGCAAATCCGTCAGCGGCAGCGCCTGACTTCGACGACTCCACATGGTCCATCCGCGACGCACAGGACTTTTTTGCCGATGTTTCAGATGAGGATCACCAAGCGCCTCCCCCCGGCACAGATGCACCACCTCCCCCTAATTCGCACCAAGGCCCTCCGAATGGCCATCAGCGCCCATTTGTTTGGTTTCGACTCCACATCAAGCTGGCGCCCAACCACGGCCCGGTCTCCTTGCTCGTCGAATTGCCCGTCTCGCTGAACCCTGAGATGGGCACTTCGTTTGTCTGGACCGTCTTTGCCAATGGCAAGCAAATTCAGCCGGAAGGACCGCACGGCGATGCTCCTGAGCGCTTCCAGGCTATCTCCCGCATCTATAACCTGGGCGTCGCGCCATCTGACACCTCACTCACCCTGGCCATTCGCAGCATCTACGTTCCCTTTGGCTATGGCGCTTATACCAGCTTCTTTTCCAACCATAGGTTTCGCCTGGGCCACCCGGAAGACCTCGATCACTCCCTGGAATTGTGGTCTGTTCATAGCCTTTTTGAGCACCTCCCGCGCCTGATCAACAACATTCTGTTGACCATCCTTTCCCTGTTTCTCCTAGTCTTGTACCTCACGCAGAAAGGCCATATCGAGTACCTGTGGCTGGCCCTGTATGAATTGCTCCAGGCGCCCATCGGCTTCGTCGAGTTGGCCGGAAGCTCCGCGCGCATTGACCAGTTTTGGTACATCGCCATCTTCACGCAATTGGTGGCCATCTCGGCCTACCTCTATTTCGAGTTCCTCATCGCCTTTCTTTCTCTACGCAAACGCTGGTACATCTCTCTGCTCCGTTTCACCGCCCCCGTCCTCGCCGGCCTCGGCCTCACGGTCGCCATGATCGGCCACGGCACCGCCTCCGTAATCGCCCTTGTCGTCGTCTTTGGCATCAGCGTGCTTTGGATGATTGGCTGGTTCCTTTTTATCTTCCTCACCCTCATCGCCGCCACGCTCCGGCGCAACTATGAGGCAGGCCTGCTCCTCATTCCCCTGCTTCTCACCTTGGTAGGCATCATCGAACCTATCTTAACGGTGAACATGACCGAATGGGCAGGTCGGCCCTTCCATTCCTTCCTCACTCTTCAGGCCGGCCCCATTCCCATCCACTTTGCCTCCATCGCCGACTTCGCCGGCATCCTGGCCATCGTCATCATCATCTTCGGCCGCTTTCTGCGCATCCACCATGATCAAGAGCGCGCTTCCAGCGAGCTGGCTGCCGCCCGCAGTGTCCAGGAGTTGATGATTCCCCACGAAAAAATCAAGACTCCAGGCTTTGAAGTGGACTCCATCTACGAACCGGCAAACGAAGTCGGCGGGGACTTCTTTCACGTCCAGCCCACCGCGGATGGCGGCCTGCTCATCGTCGTTGGCGATGTCGCAGGCAAGGGCCTCAAAGCCGCAATGAATGTCTCCATGCTGATGGGAGCGCTGCGCAGCATCCACGATCCGAGCCCCGCGAGGATTCTGGAGTCCCTCAACCGCGTGCTCACCGGCAGCGAAAGTTTCACCACCTGCCAGGCCGCACTGTTTGGTGCCAATGGTGAACTAGTTGTTGCCAACGCCGGCCACCTGCCGCCCTATCTCAACAGCCAGGAGGTCCTGCTGCCCGGCGGGTTACCACTCGGCGTGTTGCCTGAGGTCAGCTACGAAGAAGTCCGTCTCTATCTCCACCCCGGCGACCGCGTCCTCATGCTCTCTGATGGAGTGGTCGAAGCCCGCCAGCCCTCCGGCGAACTCTTCGGCTTCGATCGCGTGCACAACCTCAGCAACCAATCCGCCTTCTACATCGCTGACGCCGCCAAAGCTTTCGGCCAGGAAGACGACATCACGGTCCTGACCGTCCGCCGCCTGGCCCAGGCCATCGCCGCATAACCAGCCTTCGCCATTTGCGGGCTGAATCCTTCCTACCAGAACTGAAGGACTGGTGCCCATGATTGCGGACATGGTACTTCCGGGCGGTCTCCCAATGATTGACCGTTGAAAGCTGCTTGGGACACGGAGTATCCTGCCCGGGACAACTCATCCTACAAATTGGCGGCTTCAACGATCACGGATGTTGGGAATCTATGGCCAAACCGTACGCCTGCGAGTTGAGAAGGCTAGAGGATGCCATGAAGCATTGACGCGGGTTTCGACGGGCGGTGCAATGGGCAACTGTATTCCCGAATTCCATGCGCGGCGACGAATCCAGCCTCAACGGTGGCTCGGAAACGTGACGATGCACCGAGCTGTTTGTTGCCTTGGACTTTTCTTGAGTCTCGGCGCTGCGGCACCCACAATCAACGCATCTGAACGCGAGCTGACAGTCGTTGTCGTCAACGCCCATGCCGACCCGTCCCAACCAGTTCAGGGCGCGCGTATCTCGTTGAGTTTTGTTGCCGCATCGGAGAAAGTTGTGGATGCGCGCGACGCCACCAATCGCGCGGGCAAAGCTTTGCTCCTGGTTTCTCCCGATGCTTTAGGGCGCGACAATCTGCGCATCGAAGTGAGCGGCTCAGGCGACTTGGTGATCTACGAACCGCCGGGTGGACAACTGGCGGGACTGCCAACGAACCAGACCGTCAAGCTGCTGCCCAAAGGCTCACCCGCCCTTATGAATTCGCCGCAGCTCTCCGCCTTATGGCTTCGCCTTTCGCTGCAAAACAAACGCCTGGAACAGCTAAACCGCGATTTGAAGGGACAACTGGCCGTATCGCAGGAGCAGAAGGCCGGCCTTGCCGCGGCCGTTGAGCAGTGGGCCAACGCGAATGGCCTCAAACTCGGCGACGTGGAGAATCAGGTTCGCAGCTGGGCTGAAGAGATCGAGCAGCGAAAGGAACAGGTCGACGACGAACAGAGGGGCCTGGCTGAACTGGCGCTGAAGCAGTATGGAGCAGCCGCGCAGACCTTTCAACAGAGCTTCAACGCCCGGGTTCAAGCGATGAAGGAAAAGGATGAGAAGCAACTGGAGGAGAAGCGCAAGGATCTGCGTGACTCCATGTTTGCTGCCGCTCAGGCGGCGAACAGCTACCAACTGGACTCCCAGTACCACAACGCCACAGAGGTTCTGGAAGAGGCCAGCCAAGAGGCATCGGATGAGCGACACCCCTATGAGCACGATCCGGCGTTGCGCGGTATCCGGCTGGATGCGTTGCAGAGGCTGGCGGACGCGCGGGCGGAGGAAGGCGCTGCCGGCGAGGCCCTTGACAGCTCTTCGCTGTTGAGCCAGTCCTTCGCCGACTATCGGCAATTGCTGCAGGCATACCAACTGCCGCGAGAGCAAGAGGCATGGGCCAGGACTCAGAGCAATCTTGCCTACGCTCTAAGCTATGCGGGCGAGCGCAGCACCGGCACGCAATCAGTGGAATTCCTGACGCAGGCGATCGAAGCCTCCCGGGCGGCCCTGACAGTGCAAACCAAGGAGTCTTTGCCCCAGGACTGGGCCAGGACACAAAACAACCTCGGATATTCCCTCATTGACCAAGGGGAGCGCGACACTGGAGCCCATACAACGAAGCTGCTGGCAGACGCTGTTCAAGCCCTGCGGGCAGCGTTAGAGGTCAGAACCAAGGCGGATCTGCCTCAGGACTGGGCAAAGACAGAAACCATTCTGGGTCTCGCGCTATGGAGACAAAGTGAACGGGCCGACACTGCTGAGGCGATGAAATTATTGACTGAGTCGATCGCGGCCTATCGTGCTGCACTGGAAGTTGAGAATAGGACAAGCATGCCTTCGGACTGGGCGATCACAGAGAACTACATGGGTCTGTCTCTGACTGATCTTGCGGCGCTCAGCAGCGGAGCGGGCGCAAAAAAGTTGTGGGCTCAGGGCGTAGACGCCTACCATGCGGCGCTGGAAGTACGAACCAAAACAGCTCTGCCTCAACGCTGGGCCATGACGCAGAACAATCTGGGTTGGGCACTTCGCACGCAGGGCGAACGCAGCATCGGGGCGGAAGCAACAGATCTTTTGACTCAGTCCGTGCAAGCTTACCGCGGAGCACTGGAGGTATTTACCAGGGAGAGCCTGCCTCAGGATTGGGCCAAGGCACAGAGCAATCTCTGCCTGGCTACACGGGCCCTGGGAACTTGGAACACCGGAGCGCAGGCAACCGACCTGTTTGCCCAGGCGGCGCAAGCCTGCCGATTGGCGCTGGAGGTGCGAACCAGGGCGGACCTGCCCCAGAACTTTGCAACGACAGAGAGATTTCTGTGTGAGGCTCTGACGGACGAGAGTGAGGGAAGCACCGGGGCACAGGCCAAGGATCTGCTGGGTCAGGCAGTCGAAGCCTGCCAAGCCGCACTGGGGGTTTTTACCAGGACGGACCAGACACAGGATTGGGCTGCGACAGAGACCGACTTGGGAAGGGCGATGGCCGATCAAGCCGACCGGTCCGGCGCGTCCAAGGTTTTGGAGTCGTGCGCGGACGCCGTTCCGGCGGATTTCAACGTGCTGAAGGGCGTAGCGTCGGTTTTTCAAAACGATGTCTACGGTTATGACCAGGCATATGAATTGGCAGCGCGGGGGCTCAAGCTGGATGTGTCACCGGATTCCCTGCTCCACATGGAAGAAGCGGAACTTACCACAAACCACTTTGAGCAGTGCGGAAAGCAGGCGGCGGCCATCGACGACGGCTCCATTCCCGAGCCCGCTGCTCCCCTCCTTTTGATTCGCGACTCGATGAAGCTTGCCTGCCAGTGGGGCGCGGGAGCAACGGCCCCCGCTCGGGAAACCGAAAAGGCGCTCTTGACCAAAACCACAAACATGCAAAGGACAGGCTGGAATTTTGCCGGAACGATCCACTACCTGTTCTCGTCGCCAACATTCAAGCCGGACCGCGAATCGTGGATCGCATTGTTCCAGAGTTTGCAAAAGGCAGACAGTACGGCGATGGCGTCTGCCCTGCAACAGCTGAAGGAGGTCATGAAAAACTGACATGGTCCGGCAACGCTGTGACATTTTGAGGAACAATGGCGAGGCCGCATCGCAGCGGACCGAGTGCTTCAGCAATCTGGAATCGAGCGCAGGATGAAGTGGAAAGATTTGGCTGAAGAAGTGACGGCGGTCGGCGCCGGTGCGGGTTCCGAGCAGCTCGTGATGGGCGTGGAGTACGACTCACGCAGGGTAAGGCCTGGCGTGGCTTTTGTTGCGATGAAGGGCGGCACGACCGACGGCAACCGCTACGTCGAAGAAGCGCTTCGAGCCGGCACTTTGGGCATCATTACGGACTCCGCACCCAAGTTCAAGCATCTTCTAGCCTGCGAGCCCGGCCTGCCATTGCTGTTGGTCGAACATGGCCGGCGCGCGCTGGCCCAGGCTTCGTCGGCTTTCTTCGGACATCCGGAACGGAGACTTGCGGCAACCGGCATCACCGGCACGAATGGCAAAACGACAACGGCGCATCTGATTGAAGCGATGCTCAACGCGGCTGCCCGTAAGACCGTCATGGTGGGAACGATTGAATACCACGTCGCAGGTGAAGCGCGGCCCTCGACACACACCACGCCCGAATCAAGAGACCTGTTCGAAATGATGGCCCAGGGCGTGGAGCGCGGAGCCACTGAATTGGTGGCAGAGGCCTCGAGCCACGGCCTCGACCAGGGCCGGACGGAAGGGGTTAGCTTCGATGTGGCTGTGTTCACCAACCTCACTCGCGATCATCTCGACTATCACAAGACCATGGAGGAGTACTTTGCGGCGAAGCGGCTGCTCTTCGACGGCACGGTCTATCCGGCGCCACGCGTGGCGGTAATCGACGCTCACGATGCGCGTTCGCAGGAATTGGCGGCCGCAGCAGCAGAGGCAGGAGCCACGGTTCGCACATTCGGCATTGGCGCAGGCGACTGGCGCGCATTATCCTACGCTCTGAAGCCTGGGGGGGTGGTGCTGGATCTGGAGACTCCGGAGGGTGCGGCCAGAGTGGCCTCGCCGCTAGCCGGCGAAGTGAATATCCTTAATTTGCTGGCCGCCCTGGCCGCAGCACATGCCCGGGGCGTACCGTTTGCGGAACTCGTCGAATTCGTTCCGCGACTCAAGCCGGCTCCGGGCCGCTTTCAGTCTGTCGATGCGGGTCAGCCGTTCACGGTCATCGTGGACTACGCTCATACCGACGATGCATTGCACAAATTGACCTCGTTCGCGAGACAGATGACTGCGCACCCGGGCGGCCGTGTGATCACGCTTTTCGGCTGCGCGGGCGAAAGCGACCAAACAAAGCGCCCCATGATGGGCCATGCCGCGGGCCTGGGCAGCGATTTTGTGGTCATCACCAGCGACAATCCCCGCAGCGAGGAGCCTGCTGCGATTCTGGCCGAGATTGAACCGGGCCTGAAGGCCAGTGGAGTCAAATACACCTTCGAGCCTGATCGTGCAGCGGCCATCCTCGCGGCTTTCATGGAAGCCAGAGCTGGAGACGTGGTTTTGCTCGCCGGCAAAGGCCATGAGAAGGAACAGGTCCTGGCTGGCGGCGCGATTCCCTTCGACGAGGTGGAAATTGCTCTTTCGGTGTTGAAGGAATTAGGCTGCGTGAAAAGATAAGGCAGCGCCATGAAACTTATATTGGCGCAGGCGGCAACCGGCGCATTTGCTTGAATTGACGAGACTCAAACCGCGGTAATCTGCACCCACCTGCCAAAGTCAATGTGCAAGGCAGAGCACCCATGCAAAAAGCCCCAACCTTGACGGATGAGGCTCTTTTGCTTTTGCCGACCCAAAGGGAGGCGTCTGCCCCACCGCAGGTGGTCAGTCGTAGTATTCGAGGCCAAGGTGGGTGATCAGGTCTGCGCCCATGATGTGCCGCAGCGTGTTCTTCAGTTTCATCGACTGGATAAATAAGTCATGCTCCGGATACAGTCCCGCAGCGGTCTGCGGCGACTTCAGATAAAAGCTCAGCCACTCCTGAATTCCCCGCGACTGCAGTTCCGGCGCGCGCTTGGCCAAATCGAGAAACAGCACCAGGTCCAGAGCAATCGGTGCCGCTAAAATTGAGTCCCTGCACAGGAAGTTCACCTTGATCTGCATCGGGTAGCCCAGCCACCCGAAGATGTCGATGTTGTCCCAGGCTTCTTTCTCATCGCCGCGTGGTGGGTAATAGTTGATGCGAATCTTGTGGTAGATGTTCTTGTACAGATCCGGATAAAGCTCGGGCTGAAAGATGTATTCCAGCGAGCCCAGTTTCGACTCTTCTTTGGTCTTGAACGACTGCGGTTCGTCCAACACTTCGCCGTCACGGTTGCCCAGGATGTTGGTTGAGAACCAGCCCGACACGCCGATCATGCGCGCCTTGAAAGCAGGCGCCAGCACGGTCTTCATGAAGGTCTGGCCCGTCTTGAAGTCCTTGCCGCAGATAGGCGCTGCATTCTTTTTTGACAGCTCGATCAGCGCCGCAGTGTCCACCGTCAGGTTCGGCGCGCCGTTGGCAAATGGAACACCCTCGCTCAAGGCCGCGTACGCGTAAATCTGTGAGGGCGCGATTCCGATGTCATTCGCCTCAAGGCCCTTTTCAAAAGCCTCGATGCTCGCATGCACAGCCGTCGGTTCCATGAAGATTTCGGTAGACCCGCACCAGATCATCACCACGCGGTCCACAGTTTTCTTGAAGTTGCGAATGTCGGCGATCAACTGGTCAGCCAGGTCGCGCTTATTCTTGCCCGTCTTCACATGCGTGCCGTGCAGCCGCTTCACATAGTACTGGTCGAACACAGCAGGTAGCGGCTTGATCGTCTCCAGGTAAGGCTTCAGCTTCTGCAGCGTCTCGTTGTCCAGCACTTTTGCATGTGCAGCCGACTCATAGACGTTGTCCTCAAAAATGTCCCACCCGGTGAACACAATATCGTTCAGATCGGCCAGCGGCACAAAGTCCTTGATCAGTGGAGATTTGTTATCGGTGCGTTTGCCCAGACGAATCGTGCCCATCTGCGTCAGCGACCCGATCGGCTTGGCCAGTCCGCGGCGAACAGCTTCCACACCAGCAATCATCGTTGTGGCCACGGCGCCGAGGCCGACAACCATGACTCCAAGTTTGCCCGTGGCGGGCGCGACCTTCGATCCAGCGGTCTTCTGGGCGCCTTGCTCCTCAGTTGACATTGATTCTCCTAACATCAAATTGATTGCTCGAAGCTATCGAGCTGTTCCCTGTCCTGTTCCGCCATTCGGAGCCGTTCACATTACAAATTCCTTCAATGCAAATTCCGCGCCTCAAACTGCTTCCACCTGCCTTCCGCGCTTCAGGTGCGACCACACAAACCACACGATCCCCGACACAAGTGCGAGTTCCACAACTAAATGGAAACGATGAAACGCTTCTTGAAACCGGGGGTCTGTATGCCAGCTCTCCCCAAGCTTCATCCCTACCCACGCCAGCCCAAAGCACCACGGCCACGAACCGACAAACGTATAAATGTGAAATCGCAATTGTGGCATCTTTGCGATTCCCGCCGGAAACGCTATGAACGTCCGCACCACCGGCAGCAACCGCGCCACCAATACCGTGATGGACCCGTACCTGCTGAAAAACTGCGTCATGCGGTCGAGGTCATGATGGCTCATCAGCACCCATTTGCCGTAGCGCTCCACCAGTGGCCGTCCGCCCTTGGCCCCAATCCAATACGCAACCGCCGAGCCAAGATTGCAGCCCACCGCCCCAGCCGTCGCCGCCAAAAACAGGTTCATGTGCCCCAGGTAAATCGCGTAGCCGGCAAACGGCATGATGATCTCTGAAGGCAGCGGAATGCACGCCGACTCAATGCCCATCAGCGCGGCAATCCCGGCGTATCCGCCAACATCGATCACGTGGGTTACGAACTGCACCAGGAGAGCAATAATTCTTTCGTTCATGAGCGCATTCAGTATATAGGCCTCCGCCTGCCCCGCGCCGCTTCGCCCACACCACAACCATGCACACGTTTGTCGTGAATGCCCATAGAAATCGCGGCCCAAGTCCCGTCTTTGAGAACTGGGAGACAATCCATCCCGCGAATTCTACGAAGCTCTATGCGGAACACAGACCGAAGGCGTCTGCCGACCGCGGGTGGTGTGCCCCACCGCAGGTGGCGCAGGAGGTTTGCTACGATGAGGGGGTATTCAAATGAAAGGCAATCCCTTGGCCGAGTTCCCCCCAGTTCCGCTCACTCTCGAAGGCTCCAGCCTCCTCCATCAGTTCTTCCACTTCGACTGGAAAGCCTGGCGGACCACTCCGTTAGCCGACCGCGAGCGCATCGCCACCCAAGCCACAGGGGCGCTCAAGATACTCGAACGAGCCAATCCCGAATTCCCCATTCGCTCCGCGCTTTTCTCTGAGCTGGGCCACAAGGGCGACCTGATCCTCATTCACTTCCGCGACTCGCTTGAAGCCCTGAATCAGGTCGAGCTCGACCTCGCGCAGACCGGGCTCTACGACTACCTCACCCCCACGCATTCCTATGTCTCGGTTGTCGAACTCGGCCTCTACGAGTCCACCCGCAAAACCTACGAGTCCGCCGCCCTCAAGAACCTTGAAACGCATTCTGCCGACTGGAAGGCCGAGATCCACGCCGTGCTTGAGCGCTCAGCTTCCGCCATGGCCTCGCGCCTCTTCCCTTCCGTCCCCGAGGCCAAGTACCTCTGCTTCTACCCCATGGACCGCAAGCGCGGGGAGCAGGTCAACTGGTATACCGTTCCTTTCACTGACCGCCAGCGCATGATGCACGAGCACGGCATGATCGGCCGCCGCTACGCCGACCAGGTCAAGCAAATCATCTCCGGCTCGATCGGCATGGATGACTGGGAGTGGGGCGTCGACCTCTTCGCCGAAGACCCCGTCGTCTTCAAGAAGCTCATCTACGAAATGCGCTTTGACGAAGTCAGCGCCGTCTACGCCCTCTTCGGCCAGTTCTATATCGGCGTCCGCCTGCCCATCGAAAAACTCGGCGGTTGGTTGAGCGGAAAGCTGTAGCCGGGCACTCTAGATCTTGATTCGGAGACGCAGGAAGGAACGAAGCTTTCCCATTGAAGTCGACCATGCCCACAACGAAACAACCGCAGAAAAAATCCGCTAAGAGTTCACAGCGCGGCGACCTGGCCCCCGACCGAATCGCCGCCACCTTGATTGCCCTCGACGAAGCCTATCCCGCCGTCGAGTGCGCCCTCACCCACCGCTCCCCCTGGGAATTGCTTGTGGCGACGATCCTCTCCGCCCAATGCACCGATGTCCGCGTCAACATGGTCACACCAGAGTTGTTCAAACGCTTCCCCACCCCCACCGCCATGTCCGAGGCAACGCTGCCCGAGCTTGAAGCCCTCATTCGCACCACAGGCTTCTTCCACAACAAGGCCAAATCCATCCAGGGAGCAGCCAGGACAATTACCGCGGAATTCAAAGGCCAGGTCCCGCAAACCCTCGCTGAACTCATCACCATTCCCGGCGCCGCCCGCAAGACCGCCAACGTCGTCCTCGGCGTCTGCTTCAACAAGGCCGAAGGCGTCGTTGTAGACACCCATGTCTTCCGCATTGCCCGCCGCCTTGGCTTCGCCAAAGGGGATACACCCCAAAAAGTCGAGCAGGAACTCATGCGCATCCTGCCCCAGGACCATTGGATCGCCTTCTCCCACCAGCTCATCCACCATGGCCGCCAGATCTGCGACGCCCGCAAGCCCAAATGCGATCGCTGCAGTCTCGAACAGCTGTGCCACTCCAAAGCCAAAACCTGGCAGTCCTGAAGATTTCCGACGAACCGCTGCGCTCGCGAGACAGCATCTGCCCCGAAGAGCGAACTTATTGTTGAACGTATCGAACGAAAGCGGCGATCAATCCTGGCAGATCCGAAGTACTCGCCTCAACCGCAGGTTCCCAACCCAGGTCGCGTAAGGTCGCACTCGTGATCGGCCCGATCGAAACAGCGGCAACGCCGCCAAACGGCCACGCGATGCCAGCCATTCGTGCCGCCCCCTCGAGATGTGTCACGCTCGATGAACTGGTGAACGTAGCGGCATCAATACCCTCGGCAATCGCCCGAAGTAACAGTTCCGGCGCAGCCTCTGGCATCACGTTCCGATAGGCGTCGACAACATCGACAACAGCGCCCGCTTCGCGTAACGCATCGGGAATCACATCCCGCGCAACCGCCGCCCGCGCCAACAGGATCCTCTGCCCCGCAACGCCGCCAGCCAGCCCCTCAACCAAACTCTCGGCTACGTATTTAGCAGGGACAAAGCTAACGCGCAGTCCCGCCTCGCGCGTCGCTTCAGCCGTGCCTTCCCCCACTGCCGCCACTTTGATTGATTCCGGCTGTGGAAGAGCAATCCCCAACGCTGCTGCCCTTGTGACAAGTGCACGAACGGAATTGGCGCTCGTCAAAACAAGCCAATCATAAGCGTCAAGCCTGCGTAGGGCCGCATCCAGTGGAGCAAAGCTTGTGGGTGTCCGAATCTCCAGCACCGGAACCTCGACAGGTTTCGCGCCCAGCGCCCGCAAACCCTCACTGAGCTTCCCCGCCTGGTGCAAGGCGCGAGTCACCAGGACGCGCTTCCCCGCCAACGGCAGTTGCGTCACTTCGCACGCCCGTCCGTGGCCGCAAGGAGCGGTCCGGCTCCCGCCTGCATCAGCTTTTCAGCAGTCAGCTTGCCCAGCGCCGCCGGGTCAGCTCCGATCCAGGGTGCAAGGTGAAAGACGCGCACCGCTGAACCCGTCGCCGGGTCAGCCACGACGCCGAATATCTCGGCCCAATTGGCACCGCCGGCCGACCATTCAGGATTTCGCCGGCAGTGGATCCCGATTGGAACCTGGCAACCACCGCCCAGCGAAGCGAGGGCAACACGCTCCAATGTCACTGCAAATCGCGTATCCGCATCGTCGAGGAAAGCTACGGCCGCAATTGTCGCCGCATCCCCATTCCGCGTCTCAATTCCCAGCGAACCCTGCCCCGCTGCCGGGCAAAAATCCTTAGGCTCTAGCCGTTCCCGAACCCACTCCGTCTTCTCCAGCCGATCCAGGCCTGCAGAGGCCAGCAGAATCGCGTCCACCTGGCCCTCGGCCAACTTGCGCAGCCGCGTATCTACGTTGCCCCGGAACTCAACCGCCTCAATATCCGGCCGCAGAGCAATGAGCTGCGAGCGGCGCCGCTGGCTGCTTGTTCCCACACACGCGCCCTTGGGCAGTTCGGACAGGCTCAAGTGCTTCACTGACACAAATGCGTCTCTCGGGTCCACGCGTACGGGCGTGGCCGCCAGCGCAAACGGTTTCGGCAACTCCGTCGGCAGGTCCTTCAGCGAATGCACCGCCAGGTCCACGCGTCCTTCCGCCATCGCTTCCTCAATCTCCTTGGTGAACATCCCTTTGGAACCGACCTGCGCAAATGTCACTTCCTGCAGTCGATCGCCGGTGGTCTTGATGATCTCGATCTCGACCTCGTGCCCCTCGCCGCGCAGCAAAGCTGCAACGTGGTTCGCCTGCCACAAGGCCAGTTGCGAGCCCCTGCTTCCAATGCGAAGTTTCATTGCCGGGCCTCAATGCGCGCTTCCGGTTCGCTCACGCTCTGTTCTCCAGCCTTCTCTGTCGCAGAACTCGTCGTAGCAGTCTGACCTTTCGGTTCTGCTTCATCCACCGCGCTTGCAGAAACAGACCAAGCCTCGCACAGCGCATCCAGTCTGGCCGAATTGCCTTCGCGGGCGGCTTGTTTCAGCGCCTGTATCGGCGGATGCAGAAACTTGTTCACCAGTCCGCGGGTCAATGCTTCCACAGCCGCAATCTGCTCCGCGCTTAGCGAGCCCAACCGCACCTGCACCCGTCGCAGCTCAGCCTGGCGAATCTCTTCCGCCTGCCGCTGCAGGGCCACAATCGCTGGAGCCACGTTCACCGTCCGTTGGCGCTGCTGGAATCGTTCCACCTCGCGCGCAATCAGCGTCTCGGCGTCGCTTGCTT
>OBLT010001048.1_pt1 | contig 17871 bp, 17 predicted proteins | sample 1518721 | NCBI WGS metagenome assembly OBLT01 (sample SAMEA3539307, study PRJEB22396) | soil metagenome | biome: tundra; feature: field; material: soil | place: USA | collected 2010-05 | depth 0.15 m | reverse complement strand
GACCAGGCCCGGGCCGCACGCGCCGGACCAGGCCCGCCGACCGCGCCCGTCGGCCGCGGGCTGCGGATAGGACTCAGATCTCGCCGAGCCAGTAGTTGGCGAACCCGCTGTCATAAACGGCAGTCGGTTGCGCGATCACGTTCCTTGAGCTGGCGCCCAGTTGAATGATCTTGGTGGTGCGCCAGCGACGGGAGACGAGCCCGCCGCGCTGGCCGGCGCCATCGGTGATGGCGATGTTCGTGAAACTCACCGCACCGTAGTCAGCCAGCGGGAGGAGCTCGCCCCGGCCGTTGGCCGGCGCTTCGCTGATCACCTGAGCGGAGTTGCGCGGGCACGATTTGGCCGCGCAGGTTCTTGCCACGGCGAAATGGTGACCATTGGCGTGATCGGTGACGCTCAGCCGGAAATTCTTGTGCGCCGCGCCGTAGGAGACGCTGACGGTGACTGAATCGCCGGGGCTTACCCTGATGCTGCTGACGCTCTCCGGCTTCGGGTACATCTCGTACCAGGCCCGGTACATGGGAGAGCTGCCAGCGCGTCCGATGCAGTCGGCCTCGATGCCGGTCTGCTCGACCGAGTCTGCCTTGCCAAAGAAGCCGTCGAAGCCGACCCAGTGAGCGGAGTAGGTCGACGGGGACACCGCGCAATTGAGATACGGCACCAAGAATGTCGCCTGTACCGATCTAAAGGTCCTACCGCTCCTAGTCGCCGCGTACCCAGACCAGTTGACCGAATGGGTGACGGGCACCGAGCGCGATCCGCTGGCGGCCTGCACGCCCGCTGGCCCCGCCGGGATCATCGGCTGCCCGGGCAGGATGTGGCCGCTGCTGGCGGCGGACTGGGCGCCGAAAGCCGGAGTTAACGTGAGGGCTCCGGCCGCGACGATGATCGCCGCCGCGCCCGTCGCTGCGCGAGCGACGTGCAGGATCCTGTTCACGGGCTGTCCTTCCTTGATGCGGCGGTAGTCATTGCTGCCTTTCGATGCCCGGCAGAGATGGCGGCTCAGCTGACTCATGACGCCGTACCGGCACCCGCAGGACACTACCGCCGCCGGGGCCTTCCTGCGAGGATGCGGCCGGGGGCTGCTGGTGTCGTCTGATCAAGTCCAAATAAGAAGCCCCCGGGCGCCTCCCGCAACGAGCCACCAGCCGGGCCGGGGAGCCATGCCACAAAGGGACGTAGCATGCGCGGCAACCTTAGTTGCGCTCCGCAAGACCGGAGGTATAGCTCGCGACGGGGACCGGCTGGACAAGGCCGGTCAGCCCGGGGGTCCGGTGTCTGCCGTGTATTCGCCGACCGCCGCCTTGCGGCACCAGAGGCTGGCATTGCAGCGCGCCCTGTTAATGGCCGGTGATGCGCGCCCAACGCAGCTCTCGCCGCGCCAGGCGCTCCACGGGACGGCGGCTAGCTGACAGCCACCTCGCGAGTCCGACATCTATGCATACTGTTGGACCACCTCCTTTCCCGCGTTAGCCCGAACGCTACGTCAGGCGACCGCGTCGAGGCAAGCGTGTTATCCGCCAAGCCAGTCAGCTCACCAGGTTTCACGGCTCGTGCTCACTAGACTCGGCTTTATGTCGCAACAGCCGTGGGATGCGGCGCTACGGGCCGGCGGCTATCGCGTCACCCCGCAGCGCCAGCTCGTCCTCGAGGCGGTCACCAAGCTTGATCATGCGACGCCGGAGGAGATCTTCGCGGAGGTTCATCAGACGGCCCGCGGCGTGAACGTTTCCACGATCTACCGGACCCTGGAGCTGCTCGAGCAACTCGGCCTCGTCACCCACACCCACCTCGGGCACGGGGCTCCCCGGTACCACCTTGCCGCCGAGGCCGCTCACGTTCACCTGGTCTGCAGCCAGTGCGGGCGGATCATCCAGGTGGACCCGGCCGTGGTGCGCCCGCTCACTGCCGCGCTCGATGATGAGCACGGCTTCGAGACAGATGTCGGGCACCTCACCGTCTTCGGCAGGTGCGCCGAGTGCCGTGCCACGGGGCCTGACTTGGCAGCATCCGGGGAGCCCGCGACCGCATAGCCTGGAACGCATGAACAGCCCACTGCTGGCCATGCCCGGCGCGGTGCCCGCTGAGGGCGCCGACACCGGTGTGGCGGCGCACTATGGCGACCCGTTCGCTGAGCAGCGTGCGCTGTCAGCCGGGTGCGGCCTTGTCGACCGGTCGAACCGCGGCGTCATCCGGGTTACCGGGCCGGACCGGCTGTCCTGGCTGCACAGTCTCACCACGGCCGATCTTGAGCACCGCACGCCGGGGCAGGCAGTCGAGGCACTGATCCTGAGCCCGAACGGCCACGTCGAGCACCACCTGACCCTGACCGACGACGGGACCACGCTCTGGGCCCATGTCGAGCCGGGCACCGCGGAGCCGCTGCTGAAATTCCTCGAATCCATGCGGTTCATGCTGCGCGTCGATCCCGCCGATGTGAGCGACGACTACGCCGTCCTCACGGTCATGGGCCCGGGGGCTGGCAGCGGGCTCCGGGCCCTGGAAGCTGCGAGTGGCCACGCGAGCGGGGCGGCGGCTGCCATGGAGCTTCCGTTTGGCATCGACGTGATTTTCCCCCGTGCGGCTCTGGCCGATGCGACCGCGGGACTGCGGTCCGGCGGCGCGGTGCTCGCTGGCATGTGGGCACATGAGGCGCTGCGGATCGCTGCGGGCCGGTGCAGGCTCGGCGTGGATACCGATCACCGGACGATCCCGCATGAGGTCGGCTGGATCGAGACCGCGGTCCATCTCAGCAAGGGCTGCTACCGGGGCCAGGAGACGGTCGCGAGGGTGCACAACCTTGGCCACCCGCCGCGCCGCCTGGTCCTGCTGCACCTCGACGGGAGCGAGGACCGGCTGCCCGCACACGGCGACCCGGTGGAGGCGGCGGGGACGCGAGTCGGCTTCGTGGGCTCAGCGGCACGCCACTATGAGCTCGGGCCGGTAGCGCTCGCCCTGATCAAGCGGACGGTGCCGGCGGACGCCACGCTGCTGGCCGCGGGGATCGCAGCGGCGCAGCAGGTCATCGTGGCTCCCGATGCGGGGGGCCAGGTGAAGGTCGCCCTGAAACAGGCGCGCAGTGATCTGGCCCGGCCGCGCGAGTAACGTACGCGCCAGGAACAACGTCGTTTCCCGGAGGTCTCCCCAGTGCTTCGCCGCGCGCTGCTGGCCGTTTCGGCCAGCGACCGGATCCGCCGGATCATCACCACCGCCCCGGTCAGCCGCGACGTGGTCAATAGGTTCGTAGCCGGGGACACCGCCGACGACGCGCTGCGCGTCACGCAGCGGTTGCTGGCCGGCGGGCTGCTCGTCACTCTCGACTACCTCGGCGAGGACACCGCCGAGGCAGGGCAGGCCGCAGCCGAGGCCGAGGAGTACATCCGGCTGCTTGGCCGGCTCGCTGCCGCCGGGCTGGCCGGCGATGGCCGGGCCGAGGTGTCGGTCAAGCCCACCGCCGTCGGGCTGGGCCTCCCGGAGCACGGCGAGAAGACCGCGATCGAGAACATCACCAGGATCTGCGCCGCGGCCCGCGAGGCCGGCACCACAGTCACGCTCGACATGGAGGACCACACCAGGATCGACCAGACGTTGCGCATCGTGGCGCAGCTCCGGCCTGAGTTCCCCGACCTCGGCTGCGTGATCCAGTCCTACCTGCGGCGCAGCCCGGGCGACTGTGAGGCTCTGGCGGCCGCCGGATCCAGGGTCAGGCTCTGCAAGGGGGCTTACAGCGCGCCCGAGGGCGCGGGCTTCGTCACGCGCTCCGAGGTCGACCGCAGCTACGCCCGCTGCCTGCGGGTGCTGCTGAACGGGGACGGCTACCCGATGTTCGCCACCCACGACCCGAGGCTGATCGGCATCGTCAGCGCGCGGGTACAGCAGGCGGGCCGGCCTGCCGCGAGCTTCGAGTACCAGATGCTCTACGGCATCCGGCCGGCGGAGCAGCTGCGCCTCGCTGGCGACGGGGCGCGGGTGCGCGTCTACCTGCCCTACGGCAGCGACTGGTACGGCTACCTGGTCCGGCGGCTCGCTGAACGGCCGGCGAACCTCGGCTTCTTCCTGCGCTCGCTCGCGACGCGCGGCTGAGGGGCTTGGGGGCCGCGGGGCTGCAGCCAGGCGGCTGAGGCGGGTGCAGGCGGGCCCAGGCGCCTCCAGGAAGCGCGCGCGGGTCACGGTAGGCTCCGTGGGATGATCGCCGTACTGGGGGCCGGGAAGATGGGCGAGGCGCTCATCTCCGGGCTATTGCGGGCCGGAGGCTCACCGGCTGATGTGCTCGCGGCTGCCCGGCGCGCCGACCGGGCCACGCAGCTGCGCGAGGCGTACGGGATCGACGTGGTGGGCGCGGCCGAAGCGGCGCGGCGGGGCACGACGCTGCTGATCACCGTGAAGCCGCAGGATATGGCGGCGCTGCTGGATGAGATCGGGCCCGTGGTCACCGCCGACAAGCTGGTCATTTCTGTCGCGGCCGGAATAACGACCGCCTTCATCGAGCGGAAGTTCGCCGCTGACGTTCCAGTGGTAAGGGTCATGTCGAACACGCCGGTGCTTGTCGACGAGGCGATGAGCCTGATCTCGTCGGGAACGCACGCGGGCGAGGAGCACCTGAAGCGGGCCGAGGCACTGCTGCGCCCGGTCGGCAAGGTCATGCGGATCCCCGAGTCACAGCAGGACGCGGCGACCGCGTTGTCCGGCAGCGGGCCGGCCTACGTCTATTTCCTTGTGGAGGCGATGGTCGATGCCGGGATCCTGCTGGGAATGCCGCGCAGCACCGCGCTGGAGATGGTCAAGCAGGCGGTCTTCGGCGCGGCGACCATGCTGCGCGAGTCCGGCGAGCATCCGGTCATCCTGCGGGAAGCGGTGACCTCGCCTGGCGGTACCACTATCAACGCCATCAGGGAGCTCGAGAAGCACGGGGTCCGGGCCGCGTTCCTGGCGGCCATCGAGGCCGCTCGTGACCGTGGCCGCGAGCTCGGCAGCGGCTGACCGGCCCGGATTGGCGGCCGCAGCGCGGCTGAATAGCCGTTTGATAACACTCCGGAATTGAGAGCGCTCGCCGGGGTTGCCCTTTTCCGTGCAGGACTTACGCTGGAGACGGGCGTGACTGGTGCGCTGAATCTCGCTAGGCGCAGGCAGCTCCGCCGGAAGAGGGCGACTGATGGCAGCAGACGTAACTTCGCTCAGCGACGTCAGGTTCCTGACCGTGGCCGAAGTGGCCACGATCATGCGCGTCTCCAAGATGACTGTCTACCGCCTTGTGCACTCCGGTGAGCTCGAGGCGATCCGGGTCGGCCGCTCGTTCCGGGTGCCCGAGCAGGCAGTCAACACCTATCTGAAGGAGGCCTTCGTCGGAACCGACTGACCGCCCGAGATAACGCTGCCCGGCCAGGAACGGCCGCGCGGGGACGGGCAGCCCGCGAATGCCCGGTACAGCCGGGCTCGCGGGCACCCGGCCGGTTGGGGCAAGCGGTCCCCGCGGGGGTACGCTGTGGCGTTGGCGTGTGCCCGGCCGCATCGCGGCGGTGGTGCGCGTGGCCATGCCCATCAGCCAGGATGTCGAGCGAGGGTGATCTCGTGGGTTCAGTGATCAAGAAGCGCCGCAAGCGGATGGCTAAGAAGAAGCACCGCAAGCTGCTGCGGAAGACGCGCGTTCAGCGCCGTAACAAGAAGTAACACCCGCCGGTGCGTGCCCGCCCGGGGCGCTGGGTATGGGTGCGGCATCAAGAGCGCGATGACTCATGCCGCTATCGCCGGCCGGGCAAGCGGCATCCGCCGCCCAGAAGAAAACGGCGGCGTCCGGGGAGACGATGTGAGCCAGACCAATTCCGGGCAGCCGGATGGCTGGCGTGGTCTGATCACGGGCGCCGCCAGTTTCGTGCGCCGGCGGATGAGCGGCGACCACGAGGCCGACGAGTCCGGATTCGATCCTGAGTTCAATTCCAGCGTGCTGATGCCGGTGGCCTTTGCCTTGTACCGGCGGTGGTTCCGGGTCCGGATGCGCGGCCTGGAGAACGTGCCGGCCGCTGGCCCCGCGCTGATCGTCGCCAATCACTCCGGCGTGGTTCCATTCGATGTCGCCATGCTGCAGACCGGGGTGTTCCACGAGCATCAGGCGCACCGGAACGTGCGGATGCTGGGCGCGGATCTCGTTTACACGGTGCCCGTGCTGGCCAGCCTGGCCAAGATGAGCGGGCATACCCGAGCGTGCCCGCAGGAGGCGGACCGGCTGCTACGGGCGGGGGAGCTGGTCGGGGTATTCCCCGAAGGCTTCAAGGGGATCGGGAAACCGTTCAGCGAGCGTTATCACCTGCAGCGTTTTGGGCGGGGCGGGTTCGCGGTGACCGCGATAAGAGCCGGGGTGCCGATCATTCCCTGCGCGATCGTCGGCGCCGAGGAGATTTACCCGATGATCGGCAACTCAGAGCCGGTCGCCCGCCTGCTCAAGCTGCCGTATTTCCCGGTGACGCCGCTATTTCCCTGGCTGGGACCGGTCGGCGCGATCCCGCTGCCATCCAATTGGATCATCGAATTCTGCGAGCCGGTGCCGACGGCGGACATCAGGGCTGACTGGCAGCATCATCCGGAGACCGTCACCTGCCTGGCCGACAAGGTGAAAGAAACTATCCAGCAGAAGCTGGATGAGCTGCTCGTCGAGCGCGGTCCCGCGTTCAGTTAGCTCCGTTTGCTGGCTCGCAGGTCCGGTCCGCTTGCTGGCGCGCCCGGCCGGTGGCTTGCTTGCGGTCCCGGTCAGTGGCTCGCGCGACGGCGGTGCAATGCCACGCCGGCCGCCATAGCGCCGGCGACGGCGCCCGCGCCGGCGGCGACCGGCAGCGCAATCGTGGTCACCCGGCGGCCGGACCTGAAGTCGTGCACAGGCCAGCCGTTGCGGCGGGCTTCCGCGCGCAGCTCCGCGTCCGGATTCACGACGTTCGGATGGCCAACGAGGGTCAGCATCGGCAGGTCATTGGCCGAGTCGCTGTAAGCCGCGCACCGGGAGAGGTCCAGGTGCTCGCGGTCGGCCAGCGCTCTGACGGCCGCGGCCTTGGCATCCCCGTGCAGCAGCCCGCCGACCAGGTGCCCGGTGTAGACGCCGTCGGACGTCTCCGCGACGGTGCCGAGCGCGCCCGTGAGCCCGAGCCGGCGGGCCAGGATGTTGGCTAGCTCGACTGGAGTGGCGGTGACCAGCCAGACGCGCTGGCCAGCCGCCAGATGACGCTGGGTGAGCTCCCGCGCGCCCTCCCAGATGCGGTCGGCCATCGTGTCGTCGTAGATCTCCTCGCCGAGCGCGACGATGTCAGCGACCCGGTGCCCGGCGACGAACGCCAGCGCCGATTCCCGCGCCGCCTCGATGTGATCGGAGTTCTCGGCGCCGCGCAGCCGGAACGACACCTGCCCCCAGGCCATCCGGGCGAGGTCACGGGGACCGAACATCTTCCTGGCCGCGAGGCCGCGGGCGAAATGATAGATCGATGCGCCGCGCATCAGGGTGTTGTCGACATCGAAGAACGCCCCCGCGCTCGGGTCGGGAACTGGCGATGGCTGCTGCACCTCGGCGGCCGCCGCGGCCGCCTGGCCTGCGAGCGCTGGACCGTGCTCTCCGCGCCTTCCGCGCAGCAGTCTCATGTTCAGCCAGCGTACCGGCGCCGGCCGGGGTAACCGGCAGCCCGCTAACGCGATTCGTGCCCTGCTCGCCGGTCAGCCATGGTGCCTGGTCAGCGGTATGGTCACATCACCGGCCCGCGTCAGGCACCATAGTCACGATGTCTATCTCCCTTCTGGTAGCGGGTCTGGGCTGCCTTGGCGCCCTGGCCGCCACCGGGCTCCTCGCGGCCAGGTGCCTGCGCGGTCCTAGCGTGGTCCTGGTGGCGTGGACGGTCGCGGAGTCCGGGCTGGCAATCTCGCTGCTCGCACAGGCATCCGGGCACGCTCTCGGATTCGGCCCGGTGGCGTTTCGCGCGATGGAGATCGGAGCCGGCGTCATCGCCCCGCTCGCGCTCGCTGTCGGGCTCACCGAGGTGGTGGGAAAGAGCCTCCCGGTCAGGTTCGGCGCCCGGCTCATCCTGCCCGCGATCGCGTTCGTGGACCTGGTGATCCTCGGCAGCGACCCGCTGAGCACGGCCCAGTTCAGCAAGGCATGGCCTGACCCGTCGGTCTACTACCAGGTCATCCCGGACAACCTGCTGCAATACACGGCTCCGATCGCGGTGGTCGTCGCCTTGATCGCGGCACTGTGGGCCGCTATCCGGCTGCAGCGCGACCGGACATGGCAGGCCGCGGTGCCGCCAGTGGCCGCCGCCGCGGCGACGCTCGCGGTATCAGCACCAGGGCTGGCGCTCCTGGCCGCTGCCAATCAGGTCGGCGCCGCACTGCCCGTCGCCTCGTTGTTCGCGCCGCTGTGCGTGGTGGCGGGGGCGCTGACGTGGTACGCCTGCCTGCGCGCCGGCAGCGTTCACGTTGATCTGCTGCGGCATGATGCGAGCCCTGAGGATCCTGATGAATGGACGGAGCAGCGGTCCTGGACGGGGCGGTCAGACGAGACCGGGGGCTTCGAGCCGCTGGGCGCGGACCCGGACCCGGACCCCTACGGGGGCCTTTACCGCGATCAGGACGACCCCGACTACGGCGTGGCCGCGTACGCGGGGGCCGGCCCCGATGCCGGCGGGTATGCGGTGAACGGGGCTTACCGCGGCGCAGAGCCCGGTGCGGGCTACGACGACGACCCCGGCTTTGCCGAGCCCCCCGGCGGCTATGCCGAGCCTCCGGCCGGCGTCGAGGCGGCGAGCGCCAGCGCTGGCGTCTGGCGCGGCGGCGAGCTGGAAGAGGGCGGGCCCGAGCCCGCCGCGCCTGGCGGGCCCGAAGACCAGGACGACGACGACGCCGGGTCCAGGCTCTTCGGCCAGATCGCCATCTACACGCTGCTGGACGACCGGGTGACCCAGTTCGACAGGCTGACGCGGCACGTGGTCAGGGAGGTCAGGGCGAGCGAGCCGGACACGCTCGTGTTCATCGTGCACGCCGTGCCGTCGGCGCCCATGCAGCGCATCCTCTACGAGGTCTACCGGGACCGCGCCGCGTACGAGGAGCACAAGCGGCAGCCCTATCTGGCCCAATTCGAGATCGACCGGCGCCCTTATGTGCTCGCGACCAACGTCATCGAACTGGGGCTGCAACAGGCGAAGGTGTCGCCGCTGCCAGCGATCTCCGACCTGCTTACCGACACGGGTTTCGATCTGCTCAACGACACCGGCTTCGGCCAGCCGGGTTTCGCGCCCCGGTCGGCAGGCCGCAGGGCAGCCGGTCCTGGTGGCGCGGGCGCGCCTGGCGCGCGCCGGCCGCGATGATGGCTGAGGGCAGGCCCGGGTCCGCGAGCGGCCCTGCGGTTCATATGATCACGCTGCTCACGCGGCCAGGTTGCCATTTGTGCGACGACGCGCGGGCGGTGATCTTGCGCGTCGCCGGCGAGCTGGGAGCCGGTTTCGAGGAGCGCGACATCACCCAGTCCCAGCAGGATCTCCGGCTTTACGGCGACATGATCCCGGTGACTCTGGTCGATGGCGTGCAGCATGACTTCTGGCGGGTGAGCGAGGCGCGGCTGCGAGCCGCATTGCACGGATAACCGTGGCCGGCGGCCTGCTCCGCGGGCTGGTAACGAGCTGGCCGCGGCCTGGTCGCGGCGGCGCCCGGAGCGCTCAGAGCGCGGTAAAGGGGCGGTAAAACACTCGCGGGCAGACCGGCTGGACGAGATGCCTGACTTTGTGCAAACGTTCACAAGGGCGTAGCGTGACAGCGGAAACCGGCATGCGGGCACCCCCTGGCCTGCGTGTCCGCCGTGTCGATCCCCCAGGAGTGCCGGCGCATGACCCGCCGTCCCGCCTCAGCCAACGGAATCCAGGGCATCCCGGAGGCGACTGTCGCCCGTCTGCCTGTCTACCTCCGGGCGCTGTACGCGCTGGCCGACCGTGAGATCGCCACCGTGTCGAGCGAGGAACTCGCCGCCGCGGCGGGGGTGAACTCTGCCAAGCTCCGTAAGGACTTGTCGCAGCTGGGCTCCTACGGCACCCGGGGCGTGGGTTACGACGTTGAGTACCTGGTGTACCAGGTCTCCAGGGAACTCGGCCTGACCCAGGACTGGCCGGTCGTCATCGTCGGCGCCGGCAATCTGGGTCGTGCCCTGGCCAATTACGGCGGGTTCGCCTCACGCGGGTTCCGGATCGCGGCACTGTTTGACTCCGATCCCGACGTCGTGGGCAGCAAGATCGCGCGGCATGTGGTGCGGCCTGCAGATGAGATTGAGTCGGTAGTCGTCCGAGACTCCGTGGCAATTGGCGTGATCGCCACCCCGGCCGGCGCGGCGCAGGCGGTCTGCGAACGCCTGGTATCTGCGGGCGTGACCAGCATCCTCAATTTCGCGCCCGTCGTGCTAGACGTGCCATCGGGAGTAGATGTGCGTAAGGTCGACCTGTCGATCGAGTTGCAGATCCTCGCGTTTCACGCCCAGCGGCGGGCCGTGGTTCAGATAGCCCGTGGCGGGAAGTGGCAGGAGCGGCATGCTCGGCGGCGTGGCGGGCATGAGCCAGGCGGCACCGGCGAGTTGCCGTCAGTGAACGGTGAGTCTGGGGCGGAGGCGCAGGCGGTAGCGAGATGAGCGTCCTCGTTGTAGGCCTCAGTCACAAGAGCGCGCCGGTGGCCACGCTAGAGCGGACCGTACTGACCGGCGACGCCCGCTCCAAGCTGCTGCGCGACGTCTTCAGCGCTTCCGACGTGGCCGGATCGCTCGTGGTGAGCACCTGCAACCGCGTGGAGGTCTACGCGGAAGTGGACAAGTTCCACGGCGGCGTAGCGGCGATCTGCGAGCTGCTGGCCAGGCATGCAGGGATCTCGCTGGCCGAGCTCACCCCGCACCTGTACGTGCACTACGAGGACCGCGCCATCCAGCACCTGCTGTCGGTCGCCTGCGGGCTCGATTCGATGGTGGTCGGCGAGAGCCAGATCCTTGGCCAGGTCCGGCAGGCGCTCAAGCTGGCCAGGGAGCACGGCACGCTTGGCCGCGTCCTGGCCGACCTGGGCTCGGTCGCGCTGCGCGCAGCCAAGCGCGCGCACGCGGAGACCGGAATCGACCGGGCCGGCGTTAGCCTGGTAAGCGTCGGGTTCGCCACGGCGGCAGAACTGCTCGGCGGTGGCAGCGAAGCTGGCACCGGGCAAGCCGGCACCGCCGGCCAGGCGGGGATCCTGGCGGGCATGTCCGTCCTGGTTGTGGGGGCCGGCTCGATGAGTTCGCTGGCCGCGACCACCGCAGCGCGGATGCGAGCGGCTGGTGTCGTGATCGTGAACCGGACCCGTGGACCTGCCGAACGGCTCGCCGTAGCTGTTCGCGGCACCGCCGCGGAGCTATCCCGGCTGGCGGCCGAGATGGCGGCCGCCGACTTGGTCGTCTCCTGCACCGGCGCGGCAGGCCATGTAATTGGCCCGGACACCGTTGCCGCCGCGCTCGAAGCCCGGCCGCGTGGCAGGCAGCCGCTGGTCTTGCTCGACCTGGCCCTGCCGCGCGACGTCGACCCGGCAGTCACCAGTTTGCCCGGGGTCAGCGTGATCGACCTGGAGTCGCTGGGGGACGCGGGCGCGCACGGCCTGGCCGGAACGGCTGCCAGCGCGGACGATGTGGCAGCCGCCTGGCAGATCATCGCCGAGGAATTCGCCGCGCAGGCCTCAGCGGACCGCGCAGCCAGGGTGGCGCCGACAGTGGTGGCGCTGCGGGCCAAGGCCGCGGAGGTGGTCGACGCCGAGCTGGCGAGGCTGGATGGCCGGATGACCGGGCTGGACTCGCGGGCGCGCGGCGAGATCGCCCAGTCCATGCGCAGGATCGCCGACAAGCTGTTGCATGCGCCGACCGTACGGGTCAAGGAACTGGCAGGATCACCGGATGGTGACTCGTACGAGAACGCGCTGCGGGTTCTGTTCGACCTTGACCAGGACGCCGTGCAGGCGGTGATCCGGGCCGACGCCGGGCTGGTGCCCGGGCCGGCCAGGAAGAGCTCGCAATGACCGCGGCCCCGCTGCGGCTCGGCACCCGCAAGAGCCCGATGGCCATGGCCCAGTCGCTCCAGGTGGCACGTCTGGTCACCGAGCAGACCGGCCGCGAGGTCGAGCTGACAGGAATTACCACATTCGGCGACGTCAGCCGCGCGCAGCTGGCGCAGATCGGCGGTACTGGCGTCTTCGTCAGCGGATTGCGGATGAGCCTGCTGGCGGGCGACATCGACTTCGCCGTGCACTCGCTGAAGGACCTGCCAGCCGGGCCGGCCGACGGCATTCAGCTGGCCGCGGTCGTCGCCAGGGATGATCCGCGAGATGCCCTGATCGCGCGGGATGGCGCCAAGCTGGCCGACCTTCCGTCCGGTGCCCGGATCGGCACCGGGTCGCCGCGCCGCGCGGCCCAGCTACTGCTGCTGCGGCCAGATCTGCGCACGGTCCCGGTCCGCGGGAACGCGGGGACCCGGCTGTCGAAGGTCTCCTCGGGTGAGGTCGATGCAGTCGTCCTCGCCTATGCCGGCCTGGTCAGGATCGGCCGTCTCGACGCGGTCACCCAGGTTTTCGAGCCCGACGAGATGATGCCCGCGCCGGGCCAGGGAGCGCTCGCGGTGGAGTGCCGGGCCGGGCGGGATGATCTTGCTGCCCTGCTGGCCAGCGCGGACGATCCGGCGAGCCGGGCGGCCACCACGGCGGAACGCGGCGTCCTCGCCGCGCTTCAGGCAGGCTGCAGCGCGCCGATCGGAGCGTATGCTGCCGGCACGGAGGAATTGCGGTTGCGCGCGGTAGTCGCCGCAGCCGACGGGGGGATGGCGCTGCGAGCGAGCGCCGGCGGGCCAGCGTCCGAGGCCGAGCGCCTGGGCCGTGAGGTCGCAGCCGAGCTGCTCCGCAGTGGCGCGGGAAGGTATATGGCGATGTCCGCTGGACACCTCAGCACTGGGGACGATGACGCATGAATCCCAGGCCCGTGACGGAGAAATCTGAAGGCAAGACAGATAAGGGGACGGCTAACGGCCTGGTCGCTTTCGTCGGCGCAGGACCGGGAGACGACGGACTGCTGACGGTGCGCGCCGCCGAGCTGCTGGCCCATGCTGACCTGGTGGTGGCAGGGCCGGAGCTGGCCGACCGGATGGAGCGCCTGGTGCCTGCGCAGACGCCGGTGACCGAGGCCGATGCGCTCGCACAGGACCCGAAGCTCCTGGTCAAGGCGGCCAGGGCAGGCCAGCTGGTGGTCCGGCTGCTGCCCGGGGACCCGCTGCTATTCGGTCACGCGGCTGCGGAGGCGTCGGTGTGCGCCAAGGCGGGCGTGGTATTCGAAATCGTGCCGGGGATTCCTACCGCGACGGCGGTGCCTGCCTACGCGGGCATACCGCTGGCCTCCGATTCCACCGGCGAGGTCCGGGTGGTCCACGCCTCCGAGGTGAGCCGGATCTCGGCAGGCCCGGGCAGCCTGGTGATCCTTGGCGCTGAGGCCGGGCCTGCTGACCTGGCCAAGATGCTGATGGCGGCGGGATGGCCGGACAACGCCCAGTTCGCCATCACCTGGAATGGCACGACTACCGATCAGCACACTGTCGCCTGCTCACTCGGCTCGGTGTCGGCAGACCTGAAGGCGGCCGGCGTCAGCTTGCTGACTGCCCATGGTCCCGCGGTCGCCGTTGTCGGTGACGGCGTGGCCGCGCAGCGCACGCTGTCCTGGTTCGAGACAAAGCCGCTGTTCGGCTGGCGGGTGCTGGTGCCGCGGACGAAGGAGCAGGCCGAGCAGGTGTGCGACCGGCTGCGCGCCCGCGGCGCGGTGCCCGAGCAGGTACCGACCATCGCGGTCGAGCCGCCGCGGACACCGCAGCAGATGGAACGCGCTGTCAAGGGCCTGGTCACCGGCCGGTATCAGTGGATCGCCTTCACCTCGGCGAATGCGGTCCGCGCGGTGCGGGAGAAGCTCGAGGAGTACGGCCTGGACGCCCGGGCGTTCGCCGGCGTCAAGGTGGCCGCGGTCGGGGAGCAGACCGCGGCCGCGCTCGGCGAATTCGGCATCACGCCTGACCTGATCCCGGACGGCGAGCAGTCGGCTGAAGGACTGGCCGACGCCTGGCCGTCCTACGATGACGTGCTCGACCCGATCAACCGGGTGCTGCTGCCCCGGGCCGATATCGCCACGGAGACCCTCGTCGCGAGGCTCACCGACCTCGGCTGGGAGGCCGAGGACGTCACGGCCTACCGGACTGTGCGCGCCGCGCCGCCGCCGGCGCCGATCCGTGAGGCGATCAAGGGCGGCGGTTTCGACGCGGTGCTGTTCACCTCGTCCTCGACCGTGCGGAACCTGATCGGGATAGCCGGGAAGCCGCACGCGGTCACGGTGATCGCGGTGATCGGCCCGCAGACGGCCAGGACTGCAGCCGAGTTCGGTCTCCGGGTGGACGTGATGGCGCCCAAGGCCTCGGTCACCGCGCTGGTCGACGCCCTGGCTGAGTACGGCGCCGGAGTCCGCGACGCTGCCGTCAAGGCAGGAGAGCCGGTGCGCAAGCCGAGCGAGCGCCGCCGCGGGGCCCGGCGGCGGATCAGGTAAGCGCTGGTCAGCAAGGATCAGGCCGTCCGGCCGGTCCGGCGGATCAGACGGCCGGCCCCAGGAAGGAGCCTGCGATGACCGCTGGATTCCCGGTCGCCCGGCCGCGCAGGCTCCGGCGGAGCGCGGCGCTGCGCCGCCTCGTCACGCCGGCCCGGGTCCATCCGGCCGACCTGGTGCTCCCGTTGTTCGTCAAAGAAGGAATCGGCGAGCCGCAGCCCGTCGTATCGATGCCGGGCGTGCTGCAGCACACCAGGGACAGCCTCCGCAAGGCCGTCGCCGATGCGGTGGACGCTGGAGTGGGCGGCGTGATTCTCTTCGGGATCCCGGCGGCCAAGGACCCGCGCGGGTCAGCGGCCGATGACCCCGACGGCATCGTGCAGCTGGCGTTGCGCGATCTGGCCGCCGAGGTGGGCGACGACACCGTGCTGATGGCTGACCTGTGCCTGGACGAGTACACCGACCACGGCCACTGCGGGCTGCTCACCCCCGCCGGCCAGGTGGACAATGACGCGACCCTGGAGCGGTACGCATCGATCGCGGTCGCCCAGGCCGCCGCGGGCGCCCACGTCGTAGCGCCGAGCGGGATGATGGACGGCCAGGTGGGCGTGATCAGATCAGCCCTGGACGCGGCCGGCTTCGGTGCGGTCGCGATCTGCGCTTACTCGGCCAAGTACGCCTCGGCGTTCTACGGCCCGTTCCGGGACGCCGCTGAGTGCGCGCCGCGGTTCGGCGACCGCGCTGCCTACCAGCAGGATCCGGCCGGCTCGGACGAGGCGCTGCGCGAAGTGCTGCTGGACGTGGCTGAGGGCGCTGACATCGTGATGGTCAAGCCCGCGCTTGCCTACCTCGATGTGATCAGCCGGGTGGCCGGCGCCGTGCAGCTGCCGGTCGCGGCTTACCAGGTCAGCGGCGAGTACGCGATGGTGGAGGCGGCGGCAGCCAACGGCTGGCTGGACCGGGACCGGGTGATCATGGAGACGCTGACCGCGATCCGCCGGGCTGGTGCGGACATCATCCTCACCTACTGGGCGGCCGAGGCCGCCCGCCGCTTGACTGTGGCCTGACGCGGCCCGCCCGTAAACCCCTCGCCCGGCGAATGCCTGCCGTCGCCTGCATGTTCCGTGCCACCTGCAAAGGGGCCAGCTGTGCTCTCGTCCGGCTGCCGGCTGGGGGCGCATGGTGCGAGAATCAGCGTGCAGCCCCCGTTCTGCAATGCCGCTGTCTCGGCAGGGGGTCCTGGGCTGGCCAGCGGGCCGCCAGTGCATTATCTGAGGTAGAGCAGCGGGCAGGGAGTGGGCCAATGGTCGAGGCTGTGCTGCGCTCGCGGCGCCGCAGGGCTGTTGAGCGGATGGCGGTGGCGGCCGCTGGGTATGCGGCCATGGGCTGGCCAGTCTGCGCCGGGGCCTATCCGCCTGGCCGTTCGCAGCACGCGGGTGAGACCAGCCGCGGCTGCTCGTGCGACCGGATCGGGTGCCCCGCTCCTGGCGCGCATCCGATGTCACCCACCTGGCAGATGCAGGCGACCGCGGATCCTGCCCTGGCGGCGCGATGGTGGGCGGCCCGGCCCGAGGCCAACGTCATTCTTGTCACCGGCCGGACCTTCGACGCACTCGATGTCCCCGCTGAGGTAGGTCACGCCGCACTGAACCGGATGGAGCAGTCCGGAGTTGAGCCTGGCCCGGTCGCGCTGAGCGCGGGGAACCGGGCCCTTTTCTTTGTCGCCACTCGGGGTAACCCCGACCACGAGGACGAATGGTGGTCCTGCCACCTGGACTGCGAGCCCGAAAGGGTGGCACAGGTGACCGGGCTGCGCTGGCACTGCAGGGACAGCTACGTGCTCGGCCCGCCGTCCCGTTACGGGAACGGGCTGACCGCGCAGTGGCTGCGCCCCCCGCAGGGCCGCCCGCTGCCCGACGGGCTGCGGCTGCTGGAGTTCCTGGCCGACGCCTGCGGCGGAGCAGCCTGATGGGCGAGCGCGGCCGCTCGGCCGAATGGTTCGCGCGTGCCACCGCCGTGCTCCCTGGCGGGGTCAACTCGCCGGTGCGAGCGTTCGGTGCCGTTGGCGGAGTGCCGGTCTTCATGGCGTCGGGGCATGGTCCTTACCTCACCGACGTGGACGGCCGCGAATACGTGGACCTGGTGTGTTCCTGGGGGCCGATGATCCTCGGGCATACCCACCCCGCGGTGACCAGCGCGCTATATGCGGCGGTCAGTAACGGAACTTCATTTGGAACCGTAACGGCATCCGAGGTTGAGCTCGCCGAGGAACTGACATCGCGCGCTCCGGTACAGAAAGTCCGGCTGGTCAGCTCCGGAACCGAGGCGACGATGTCGGCGCTGCGGCTGGCCCGCGGGTTCACCGGGCGGCGGCTGGTGGCCAAGTTCGCCGGCTGCTACCACGGGCACGTCGACGCCCTGCTGGCCGCCGCCGGATCCGGAGTCGCCGCCTTCGGGCTGCCGGACTCGCCCGGAGTGACGGGGGCGATCGCGGCCGACACGCTGGTGCTGCCGTACAACGACGCGGCGGCGGTCCGGCAGGCATTTGCCGAGCACGGCGAGCAGATTGCCTGCGTGATCACCGAGGCGTGCCCGGCGAACATGGGCGTGGTGCCGCCGGCGGCCGGATTCAATGAGCTGCTCGCCGGGCTCTGCCAGGAATACGGGGCGCTGCTGATCATGGATGAGGTGCTGACCGGATTCCGGGTGACCCGGTCGGGCTGGTTCGGGCGCGAGGGCATCGCGGCGGACCTGATGACCTTCGGCAAGGTGATGGGCGGCGGCCTGCCTGCCGCGGCGTTCGGCGGCCGGGCGGACATCATGGACAAGCTGGCTCCGGCCGGGCCCGTCTACCAGGCCGGCACGCTGTCGGGCAACCCGCTGGCTACCGCCGCGGGCCTGGCGACGTTGCGGGAGTGCACGCAGGAGGTATACGCGCGGGTGGACGAGACGGCCGCGGCCGTCGCCGAGCTGGCCGCAGGCGCACTGACGGAGGCCGGGGTACCGTTCCGGCTGCAGGAGGCGGGCAGCCTGTTTTCCGTCTTCCTCGGCGTGACCGGTCCGGTCCGTGACTTCGGCGAGGCCAAGGGCCAGTCGGGCGAGGCGTATGCCGCGTTCTTTCACGCCATGCTGGATCAGGGCATCTACCTGCCGCCGTCTGGCTATGAGGCCTGGTTCCTGTCCGCCGCGCACGACGACGCCGCGATTGACCGCGTCGGGGCGGCGCTCCCAGCCGCTGCGCGGGCCGCGGCCGCCGCGTGCCGCTAGCTGGCGGCGCCGGCAGATCG
>OBLT010001047.1_pt1 | contig 17872 bp, 14 predicted proteins | sample 1518721 | NCBI WGS metagenome assembly OBLT01 (sample SAMEA3539307, study PRJEB22396) | soil metagenome | biome: tundra; feature: field; material: soil | place: USA | collected 2010-05 | depth 0.15 m | reverse complement strand
GCTGGGCCTGCCGCTCTTCGTGAAGCCCGCCCGTGGCGGCTCGGCACTCGGCGCGACCCGGGTACGTTCCGCGGAGGAACTGCCCGGCGCACCGTGCCCATGCCAGCGCCTCCGGCGCCGTGCCCATGCAGCGCCTCCGGCATTAGGCTCGGGGCCGTGACTTCACGCAAGAGCTTCGGTAGCGACAACCACGCGGGAGCGCATGATGCGGTGCTGCGCTCGATCGTCGCATCCAATGACGGTGACGCCCACGCGTACGGCGCCGACCCCTGGACCGAGCGGGCCACCGGCGACCTCCGGGATCTCTTCGCCGCGCGTGGCGGCGTCTACTTCGTCTTCACCGGCACTGCCGCCAACGTGCTCGGGATCAGCCTGCTGCTGCGTCCCTACGAGGCTGTGATCTGTGCCGAGAGCGCGCATATGAACGTGGACGAGTGCGGGGCCCCGGAGCGGCAGTTGGGCAACAAGCTCTTGCCCGTTCCGGCCCTGGACGGCAAGCTCACACCCGATCTCATCGCCGGGCGGCTGACTGGCCGCGGGGACGAGCATCGCGCCCAGCCCCGGGTGGTGGCCATCACTCAGGCCACCGAGCTCGGGACGTGCTACACGATTGACGAGCTCCGGAAACTCCGGGAGTTCTGCCGTGCCGAGGGTCTGCGGCTCTACATGGACGGGGCCCGGCTGGCTAACGCGGCGGCCCACCTGGGCTGCGATTTGCGGGACCTCGCCGCGCACGTCGACGTCCTCAGCTTTGGCGGCACTAAGAATGGCGCGGTGGGCGTGGAAGCTGTTGTCGTGATGGCCGAGGACCTCGCCGAGAGCGCCCCCTACCAGCGCAAGCAGCAAATGCAGCTGGCCTCCAAGATGCGCTTCCTGGCCGCGCAATTCGTCGGCCTGCTGGAAGGCGATGTCTGGCTCCGGAACGCTCGCCATGCCAACGCGATGGCCAAGCGTCTCGCGGACGGCGTCCGGGGGATTCCCGGCATCGAGCTACGCCAGGCCGTCGAGGCCAACGCGGTATTCGCCGCGATCGACCCCCGGGACATAGAACCTTTGCAGCGCCAGTGGGGATTCTACGTCACGGATGCGCAGGAGCACGTGGTGCGGTGGATGACCGCATTCAACACCTCGGAGGCGGACGTTGATGCGTTCGTCGCCAGTGTTCGTGAGACCGCCCTGTCCCGGGTGTGACCAAGGCCAGGACGGCGCCCACCGAGGGGCCTCGTTTCACGTGAAACATGCCGTGGGATCGACCGGGTACGAGGCGCTCCTCATCGGGGGCCGTTCCGGCGTGGGTAAATCCACCGTCGCGTGGGAGGTCTCCGCTCAACTCCAGGACGGCGCCCAACTCCTGGACGGCCCAGTGGCGCATTGCCTCATTGAAGGAGACTTCCTGGACCAGGCCTACCCGCCACCCGAGGGCGACCCGACCCGCAGAAAGCTCACCGAGGACAACCTCACCGCGCTCTGGCGCAACTTCGCCGCCCTCGGATACCGGCGGCTGATCTACACCAACACGGTCAGCATCCTGGAGAGCGATCTGATTGTCCGCGCCATGGGCGGAAATCCCCGCATCACGGCGGTGCTGCTCACCAGCACCGACGAGACGGCCAGCGCGCGGCTGTCCGCACGGGAGATCGGCAGCCAGTTCGATGCACATGTCCACCGGAGCAGCGCGATGGCGCGCTGGCTCGATAAGGGGGCTCCATTGTCGGTGGTTCGGGTGCCGACCGACGGTCGCGATGTCATCAGCATTGCCCGGGATGTGGTCGCCGCGACGCGCTGGGCCGGCTCGCCGCTGTCCTAGTCGATCCCGGCTTTAGTCAATCCCGGGCCCAATCAATCCCGGGCCGGGCGCATTGAACGGCTCAGCCCGGGCTCAAGCGCTGAGTGTCTGGCCCCACTCCGGGGACATGGTCGCGACAATTCGCTCCAGGTCCTCGATGGACGCGAACTCGACCACGATCTTCCCCTTACGGCGGCCGACCTCTACCCTCACCCGCGTATCGAACGCGTCGGACATCCGTGCCGCCAGATCGTTCAGTGCGGGCGTGAGCGGCTGCTTCGCTGGGGCCCGCCGCACCTTGGCCGGCTGCGTGCCCCCCAGCGCAACGATCTCCTCGACCGCCCTGACCGACAGCCCTTCCGCCACGATGCGATGCGCCAGGTGATCTTGCGCCTCTGGATCGTTCAGTGTCAGCAGGGCCCGGGCATGTCCCGCGCTCAGCACCCCGGCCGCCACCCGCCGCTGAACTGCCGGCGGGAGGTGCAGGAGCCGCAGCGTGTTGGAGATGTGCGGGCGCGAACGGCCGACCTTCTTGGCCAGCTCGTCGTGCGTGGCACCGAAATCGTCCAGCAGTTGCTGATAGGCCGCCGCCTCTTCCAGCGGGTTCAGCTGCTCTCGGTGCAGGTTCTCCATGAGCGCGTCCCGCAGCAGCTCATCGTCGGCGGTCGCACGGACGATCGCCGGGATCTGCTCCAGTTCCGCCCGCTGGCACGCGCGCCAGCGACGCTCTCCCATGATGAGTTCGTAGCGGCCCGGCATGACTCTGCGCACCACCACCGGCTGCAGCAGGCCGACCTCACGAATGGACGCCGCGAGCTCGTCGAGTGCTTCCTCATCGAAGGCCAGCCGGGGCTGCCGCGGGTTAGGCGTCACCGAGCCGATCGGAAGTTCCTCGAAATAGGTGCCCCCCAGGGCCTGGTCGTACGCCCCGGCCGGCCCAGCCGTCATGTCCGTGGCACCCCGGCCGCCCGGCATTCCCGGAGTCATCGCGGCCGAGCCGGGTGGGGCAGTCGGTATCAGCGCACCCAGGCCCTTACCGAGCCCTCGCTTCTGCTGAGCCATCGCGTCTCCTCGCACTGCGGTCCGTGCCAGCATCCCACCGGGACCCAGCTTCGCCGGCATCCGCCTGGAGCATCCTCCCCGACGGTGCGGACGTCCAGTCCGGTCAGCCGGCCCGGTCCATCGGGCCGGCCCGGTGCGCCATCTCCCTGGCCGCTTCCAAATAGGCCAGCGCGCCGGTTGACCCGGGATCGTAGGTCATCACGGACTGCCCGTAACTCGGTGCCTCGGACACACGGACGTTCCGCGGGATGACAGAGCCAAGCACCACGTCTCCGAAGTGCTCCCGAACCTCGTCCGCCACCTGCGACGCCAGGCGGGTTCGTGAGTCGTACATGGTGAGCAGGATGGTCGAGACCGCCAGGGTTGGGTTCAGATGGCTCTTGACCAGGTCCACGGTGCGGAGCAGTTGCTCCAGTCCCTCAAGCGCGTAGTACTCGCACTGAATGGGGATGAGCACCTCTTCGGCGGCCACGAGCGCGTTGACCGTCAACAATCCCAGCGAAGGAGGGCAATCTATAATAATGTAGTCAAGCTGTGACGAATCGTAAGCAGCCAGGGCACGTGACAGCCGAGACTCCCGCGCCACCAGCGGCACCAGTTCGATCTCCGCGCCGGCCAGGTCGATCGTCGCCGGGGCACAGTAGAGGAGCGGAATGTCATCCACCCCCCGGATGATCCCGGCCAGCGGGCGGTCCTCGACCAGGACGTTGTAGACCGACATCGTCCCGGCACGGTGATCGACATCCAGCGCAGTCGATGCGTTCCCCTGCGGATCCAGGTCCACGACCAGCACACGAGATCCATGCTGCGCCAGCGATGCCGCCAGGTTGACGGCCGTGGTGGTCTTGCCCACGCCACCCTTCTGGTTGGCGATCGTGATGACCCGGCACACGCCAGGCCGGGGCCAGACCCGCTCCCCGGCCGCATACGCGACCTGACCTGGCGCAGCAGCCACATCCCGGCTCGCAGACATCTCCCCCCCGCTTCCGATGGAACTCGGGTGGGCGGCCAGATCACCACGCACCCCGGATTCACGTGAAACCGCCGCCGAAACGGCCTGGCGCACGCGCCGGGTTGCCGCACTTTCGTCGTGCGCCGTTACCTGAACCACCGAAGCCCGCTCCTTGCCCACGGCCGAAGCCTCCGGCTTGCCTGCGCCGAGTGCACCATCCGCTCCCTCCGCCGGCCAGCCGAGACCTCCTGCGGCAGGCGACGGCTTACCCGTAACCAGATGCCGGGAGCCCGGGACCGGTCCTGCCGGCCATCCCAGGCCGCTTGCGGAAGCCACCGCTGCGCTCCTCCCTGCCTGCCCCCGGCGTGATGTCTCAGTGACCGCCCGCAATCAGCCGGACCACTGTCGCAGCCCGATCGACCTTACCGCCCCCGGCCCGCAGAACGGTCACGTCTCCGGCGCCCAGCCGACGCAACATGGGACGCGCGCGGGCTACTTCCTCTTCCGCCCCGGCTCCCTTGATGGCGAGGACCAGTCCGCCGGGCCGCACCAGACCGAGCGCCAGCCCAGCCAGCCGTTCCATGGGCGCCACCGCGCGCGCGGTCACGACATCCGCGGCCAGCTTCCCCGCCAGGTCTTCCGCCCGGCCGCAACGGACCTGAGCGTTGCGCAGGCCGAGCACCCGGACGCACTCCTGAAGGAAAGCCGCTCGCCGTTCCATCCGCTCCAGCAGGAGCACTTCAACGTCTGGTAGCAGCAACGCAAGCACGATCCCTGGCAGCCCAGCACCCGATCCTAGGTCGATGAGCGTCGATGGGTTGGGCACGAGTTCCGCCACGGCCGCGCAGTTCAGCATGTGCCTGCCCCAGAGCCGCGGCACTTCCCGGGGCCCGAGAAGCCCCTGACTCACGCCCGCGCCCGCCAGCAGCCGCACATACTCCTCGGCGACAGGGAGGTCGCGCCCGAACACATCCCGCGCTTCCGGGGGAGGATCGGGCGCCGTGCCCGGCCAGAGCGGGAATGGCGGCGTCACGGCAGGGCCCGTCATCGGGTCAGAAAGCCTGCCCGGGTCAGCCGGCAGGAAAAACGACCACCCGGCGGGCCGGTTCCTCGCCCTCCGACTCACTGCGCAGGCCCGCGGCCGCGACGGCATCGTGCACAACCTTGCGCTCGAAGGGTGTCATGATGCCGAGCCGCTTCGGGACGCCGCCGGTCCTGACTTCCTCGGCGGCGTCCTTGCCCAGCTCGGCGAGTTCCGAACGGCGCCGAACCCGGTACCCCCCGACATCCAGCATGATCCTGGTCCGCATGCCGGTCTGCCGGTGGACCGCCAGCCGGGTCAGCTCCTGCAGTGCTTCGAGCACCTCGCCGCGCGGGCCGATCAGCTCCTGCAGCGTCGCCCCGACCACCGAGACAAGCGCCCGGTCTCCTTCCACGTCCATGTCGATGTCACCGTCGAGGTCGGCCACGTCGAGCAGGCCCTCGACGTAGTCCGCGGCGATCTCGCTCTCCTGCTCGAGATCCGCGGGATCCACCTCCGGCCGAGATTCGGCCGTGCCCTCGCCCTCGTCCTGGCCGGCCACGAAACTTTCACCATCGCCGGTCAGATCGTCCGGCTCTACCAGCTCGTCGGGCTCTACCAGATCGTCCGGCTCAAAGTCCTCCGGCTCCACCAGATCGTCCGGCCCGACGGTGCCGTTCTCCGACGCAGCATCCCCCTCGATGGGTTCGCCGTCATCCTCGACGCCGCCGGCCAGCGGCAGATTTGCGACATCATCGCTGGTCACGGTAGGGGCGTTCTCCCCTTGGCTCACGACCGGGTCCTCCTTGTTGCGGATCCGTACAGTCCAGGCACCATGCGGGTCCGAGGTATCGTCCGCTGCCTCACCGCTTGCCAGAACGCCGACTACGCGGCTGGCGCACTGGCTGCTGCCTGACGAGCTTAGTCTCGGCCGGGGTCGGCTCGGGTTCGGGCTCGGGTTCCGCGCGGCCTCGGCCGAGCCTGCGCAGCACGCCGCCCGCACCGCCACTGTTGCTGCCGTTAGTGGTCGCCTTGGGTCCCTTAGGCACTGCAGGTCCTTTAGGCACCGCAGGTCCCTTGGGCACGATTCCGCCCGGCCCGGCGCCGCCCGGCTGCTTGGCCGTGCCCCGCGCCGCCCCCCCTGACTGCTTGGTACTCCCCCTGAGCTGGTTCACGGGCCTGGCGGGCGCCTTGACTGCGGGCTTCGCGGACGGCTTGGCCGCCGCTCCGGCACCACCGGCCGCCCCGCCCCCGGCGGCCGCAGGCGTCAGCGGCGGGAACCTCTTGAACAGCACGTGCTGCTGGCCGAGCGTCCACAGGTTGGTCGTAACCCAGTAGAGAACCAGCCCGTACTGCCAGTACAGCCCGGAAAGCGCGAACACCGGCACGATGTAGGCCATGAACTTCTGCGACGACGCCATCGGGTTGTCGGGCGTCATCTGCGGTGTCATCCCGCGCTTGGTGCTCTGCCGCACGGTCATGAACGTCGTCGCGGCACTGACCAGGACGGTGATCAAGATCACCACGCGGCCGCTACTGGAGAGCGGGAACAGCGTCGGTGGCTTGATCGATGACAGGAACCTGTCGGCCACGGTGACACCGAAGATGTGCGCGTGCTGCGCGCTGGTCACGACCGAACTGGTCAGCCCGTACTTGGGGTGGTCCTGGGAGATCGCGCGAAGCACCCCGAACAGCGCGAAGAACACGGGCAGCTGCGCCGCGATGGGCAGGCAGCCGGCCAGCGGGTTCGCCCCGTTCTCCTTGTAGAGCTTCATGGTCTCTTCGTTGAGCTTCGCCTTGTCGTTCTTGTACTTCTTCTTCAGCTCAGCGACCTGCGGTGCGAGCACGGTCATTTTCCGTGTCGCGTGCATCTGCTTGACGAAGAGCGGCAGCAGCAGCAGCCGCATCAGCACGACGAGGACGACGATCGTGAGCGCCCAGGCCCAGCCGCTGGCCGGGCCGAACAACGCGCCCAGCCCGGCATGGAGGCGCATGATGACCCACGCGACCGCGTCGTACAGGGGGTTGAGCGGGTTCACGAGCTAGCTCCCTTGCGATGGCGTGGACAGCCGATCAGCACGGCGGCCTGGCGGCACCGGGTCGAAGCCACCCCGGTGGAACGGATTACAGCGGCCGACCCTGCGCACTGCGAGCCAAGAGCCCCGCAATGCTCCATGTTCCTGCACCGCCTCGAAGGCGTACGCGCTGCACGAGGGCGCAAAACGGCACCGGGTTCCCAGCAACGGACTGACGAACCGGCGGTAGCCGCCAATCAGTGTCAGCAGCAGCCATGCGCCGGGCGAAGGCCGCGCACTGGCCTGCCGGTCACCTGACCTGGTCATCGGCTCAGCGCCCCCAGCTGCCGCCGCAGCAATGTGGCTATCACCAGGTCAAGTTCGGCGGCGAGATCCGCCTGGCGCGCGGTCGCGGCCTGTGGATTGGCTCTGACCACAAGCAGGCTACCTCCCGGCAGCGACTCCAGATACCCGAGCGTGGCCGAACGCAGCCGCCGACGCACCCGGTTCCGTACCACGGCGCCCCCAACGGCACGGCTGACGACAAAGCCCACCAAGGCAGGCGCCTCACTGTCGGCCCGCACCAGCAGGTGACCAGTCAGCAGCCGACGGCCCGCGCGACTGCCGCCACGGACGGCCGCGGAGAACTCTTCCCGCCGCCGCATCCGGGCCTGTGCGGGAAGCACTGAGGACCTTCCCCGTCGTCGGCCGGCGCGGACTGATCAGACACTGACCCGCGCGCGGCCCTTGCGCCGCCGCGCGGCCAGGACGGCGCGTCCGGCGCGGGTCCGCATGCGCAGCCGGAACCCGTGCGTCTTCGCGCGCCGTCGGTTGTTCGGCTGGAACGTACGCTTGCTCACAGGAACTCCAGGTGCGGTGCTCGGGTTGCCCCGCCACCTAGAACGTCGGCCACTGGGCCGACGGCGCGCAGGCGCGCAGCTACGCGGGCCATGGTGGCAGGATCTGTTAACGTTACGCGCCGCGCTGACCACTGGTCAAACCAGCGCCCGGCGGCCAAGCCCGCGCGCCCCTCGCAACCCCGCCGTTTACCGAACGTCCACCGAGTGCGGCCCCTAGGCTGTGGACAACGAATCCAGCCGCGGCAGCCGCCGCGCGGAACGCCACTGGCTCCACGGACACTGTTCCTGCGCATTTCGAGTACTCCACGACATGCGGCGTGCACAACCTGTGGACAAAGCTGTTGATCACATGTGGGGGCGCGAGGTGGACAACTGATGAGTGAAGTGGACCTCGCGGCAGTATGGGCCCGGTCTCTGGACGAACTCGCGACCATGCACATCGAGCCGCATCAGCGGGCCTGGCTGAAGCTGACCAGGCCGCTGGGGCTGGTCGAGAACACGGCATTGATCGCCACTCCCAACGAGTTCGTCAAGGAGCAACTCGAAACCAGGCTGCGCGCGCTCATCACCCATGCCCTGTCGCGGGAACTCGGCCGCAGCATCCAGTTGGCGGTGACAGTCGATCCGACCGCCACGGGGATGGCCGCCTTCCCGCCCGCCCCGCTGGCCGAGGACGCGCTGCCGATGCCCGGCCACCTCGCGGCCGACAGGCCCAGCCATCTGGGCATGCCCGCTGAAGGCGGCATCGGCCGCGCACCGGACCCCGGGGGCAGGCCCGCGCAGGATGCTCTCACGTCCGCCCAGGCGGACGGCGGCCGCGGCACGATCGCGGCCTTCGACCAAGCCGCGTCGTTTGACCCGGCCGGCACCCGCGAACGGCGCGATGCCGGAAACCATGCCGGGCCCGGCCCGGGAGCCGGTACGCCCCGCCCGACCCAGGCCCGGCTCAACCCCAAGTACACCTTTGAGACGTTCGTGATCGGCTCGAGCAACCGTTTCGCGCACGCCGCGGCCGTCGCGGTCGCCGAGGCCCCGGCCAAGGCATACAACCCGCTGTTCATCTACGGCGACTCGGGCCTGGGCAAGACTCACCTGCTCCACGCCATCGGCCACTACGCGCAGAGCTTGTATCACGGCGTGAAGGTGCGCTACGTGAGCTCAGAGGAGTTCACCAACGACTTCATCAACATGATCAGGGACGGCAAGCAGGACGGATTCCGGCGCCGTTACCGCGATGTAGACGTGCTCCTGGTCGACGACATCCAGTTCCTGGAGAATAAGGAAGGAACCCAGGAGGAGTTCTTCCACACCTTTAATACCTTGCATAACGCCAGCAAGCAGATAGTCATCTCCAGCGACCGCGCGCCCAAGCGCCTGGTCACCCTGGAGGACAGGCTGCGCAGCCGGTTTGAGTGGGGACTGCTCACCGACGTGCAGCCCCCCGAGCTCGAAACGCGCATCGCCATCCTCCGCAAGAAGGCGGTACAGGAAGGGCTCAACGCGCCTCCCGAAGCCCTTGAGTACATCGCCAGCCGTATCTCCACGAACATCCGCGAACTCGAGGGCGCCCTCATCCGGGTGACGGCCTTCGCGAGCCTCAACCGGCAGTCGGTAGACCTCCAGCTCGCGGAGATCGTCTTGAAGGACCTCATCCCTGAGGCTCACGGCCCCGAGATCACGGCCGCCACCATCATGGGGCAGACGGCCTCCTACTTCGGGCTGTCCATTGATGACCTGTGCGGCACGTCCCGCTCCCGGGTCCTGGTAACCGCCCGGCAGATCTCCATGTACCTGTGCCGCGAGCTGACCGACCTGTCGCTGCCGAAGATCGGGCAGCACTTCGGGGGACGTGATCACACCACGGTGATGCACGCGGACAGGAAGATCCGGTCCCTGATGGCCGAACGGCGCCAGATCTACAACCAGGTCACCGAGCTCACCAACCGAATCAAACAGCAGGCGCGGTCCGGGTGAACAAGCACATAACAGTGCTGCCGGTCACTATCGGTACACACAGGCTGTGGACATCTCTGTGGACAGGCTTGGGACGAACAGAGGACAACTCCCGGAAAACAGGGGGCATCCGCTGGAAAACTGGCCGCCAAAGGCCCGCTGTCCACAGCGCTTCCCCCGCCGTGCCCCACTGCCACACAGGCGCTGTGGACGCTCATATGGCCTCTGACCTGGGAAGACAGGCACTTTCCCCAGTGTCCACCGACCCTATGACGACTACTTATCGTTATCTCACTGAATGCCAACTACCCAGTAGGGCGGGCACCGCTCCTCCGGCTACCAAACACCGGACTCCAGCGGCAACACGGCCACAGTCCGGCATACCCGGCCGCCCGGCCGCTTGAACCAGAGGCAACACACGGAACGCACTTTTGGCAGAACGGGAGGGACCTTCCGGTGAAGATCGAGGTGGAACGCGACGTGCTGGCCGAGGCGGTGGCCTGGACGGCCCGCGCCCTGCCGACCCGCCCGGCCGTCCCCGTCCTGGCTGGCATGCGCCTTCAGGCGGACACGGAACTCACTCTGTCCAGCTTCGACTACGACGTGTCCGCGCAGGCTCGGGTGCCAGTAGCCGCCGCCGAGGACGGGGTCGCGCTCGTGCCCGGGCGGCTCCTCGCCGAGATCACCCGGAGTCTTCCTTCCCGGCCCGTGGAAATCAGCTCGGACGGCGCGCGCACGACTCTCACCTGCGGAAGCGCCACGTTTTCACTGCTCACGATGCCCGCCGAGGACTATCCGACGCTGCCGGAGATGCCCGCCCCGGCCGGAACCATCGGCAGTGACGCTTTCGCCTCGGCGGTCGGCCAGTCCGCGGCGGCCGCTGGCCGTGATGACACGCTGCCCGCCCTGACCGGCGTCAGGATAGAAATCGCGGGCGACACGCTCACCCTGGTGTCCACGGACCGGTACCGCCTGGCGGTCAGGGAACTCCGGTGGAGCCCGGCCCGGCCGGACCTGTCGGCTTCCGTCCTGGTGCCGGCCCGGGCGCTGGCCGAGACCGCCCGGGCGCTGACAGCGGGCGCCGAGGTGTCGATCGCGCTCGCCCTGCCCGGCGAGGAAGGGGCGGGCGGCGAAGGCATGATCGGGTTCGAGGGGGCCGGACGCCAGACCACGACCCGCTTGCTCGGCGGAGACTTTCCCCGCTACCAGGCCCTCCTGCCGAACCACGTGAACGGGATCGCGGAACTGGCAGCCGGCCCGTTCGCCGAGGCGGTCAAGCGGGTGGCGCTCGTCGCCGAACGCAACACCGCGGTGCGCCTGTCGTTCTCCGCCGGCCAGCTCGTCCTGGAGGCTGGAACGGGGGACGAAGCCCAGGCGGTCGAGGTACTGGAGGCCGGCTACGAAGGAGACGACATCCAGATCGCCTTCAACCCGCAATACCTGCTCGACGGGCTCACCGCGATTGACTCGGACGTCGCCCGGATCGCGTTCACCGAGCCCGGCAAGCCCGCGCTGATCACCGGCAAGCCCGCCCCTGACGAGCAGCCCGACTACCGCTACCTGCTGATGCCGATTCGCCTCGGCGGCTAGACCCGGCACCGGCGGTTCTCGCGGGTAATGTCTCCAGGTGTGCACCTGACCCGCCTCGCGCTTACCGATTTCCGGTCCTATGCGGCGGCGGACCTGAGTCTCGGGCCGGGTGTGAGCACTCTGCTGGGTGCGAACGGCCAGGGGAAGACGAATTTTGTCGAGGCCGCGGCCTACGTCGCGACGCTCGGCAGCCACCGGGTCGCTGGCGACGCGCCGCTGGTGCGCCGCGGCGCGGAGCGCGCCATCCTGCGCGCGGCAATTGTTTCACCACAGCGGGACAGCCTGGTCGAGATCGAGATCAACCCGGGGCGGGCGAACAGAGCACGGGTGAATCGCGTGCCGGTGCCACGGCCCCGTCAGGTGCTCGGGGTGCTGCGCACCGTGCTTTTCGCGCCCGAGGACCTTGCGGTGGTCAAGAACGATCCCGAGCAGCGCCGGCGGTATCTCGACGAACTCCTGGTGGCCAGCGCCCCCCGGTACGCGGGCGTCCGGGCCGACTACGAGCGAGTTGTCCGGCAGCGGACCGCGCTGCTGAAGTCGGCCCGTGCCCGGTCGGGCTCTCGTGCGTTCGCCCGGGCCGGCCGGCCGCGCAGCGACCGCGGCCCACGCGATGACCACACCGACCAGGAAGAAACCGGCGGGGAAGGGATGGGGCTGGCTGGTGCGCTCGACGCCTGGGACGAGCACCTGGCATTGAAGGGCGCCGAACTGCTCGCCGGCCGGATCGAGCTGACGGACGCACTCCGCCCGTTGGTCGCCAAGGCATACGCCGAAGTCTCCGGAGAGGTCGGCGAGGCCAGCATCACCTACCGCCAGTCCAGCGCCGGCCAGGAATCCAGCGAGCCGGGGGGTATCGGCCAGGAGTCCAGTGCCAGTCTGGGGGGTGACACTGGTCCACGGGTTGACCGGGCGGTGCTCGCGGACGGATTGCGTGAGGCGCTGGTCCGGGCGCGGCCCGACGAGCTGGAGCGGGGCGTCTGCCTGGTCGGCCCGCACCGGGACGAGTTGGAGCTGCGCATCGGCGACCTGCCCGCCCGGGGCTACGCGAGCCACGGCGAATCCTGGTCAATGGCGCTCGCGCTCCGCCTCGCCGGTTACGAGCTTCTGCGGGCTGACGGCGACGACCCGGTGCTGATTCTCGATGACGTGTTCGCGGAACTGGACAGCGGTCGCCGGGAGCGGCTAGCCGTCCTGGTCGGCGGGGCCGAGCAGGTGCTGGTCACCGCGGCCGTGCCCGCCGATGTCCCCGCCGTGCTGGCCGGGGTGCGGTTCGAGGTGGCCGCTGGGGTGATCACCCGTGCCTGACGGCGTGCCTGACCGTGATGCGGACGAGAGCGCGCGGCTCGCCGGCGAGGCGCTGGCCAGAGCGAAGGCCGACGCAAGGGCCCGCGGCGAGGCACCACCGATCGGGGCGATTCATGCTGACCGGCTCGCGGGTGGCGACCAGCGTGCCGACCGGGCCGACCGGACGCGCCGCCCCCGGCGGGCCCGCCGGGACGACCCGCAGCCGCTGCACGCCGCGATCGAAGGGCTCATCGATGATCAGGGCTGGCAGACGGCCAGCGCGGTGGGCTCCGTGTTCGGCCGCTGGGACCAGATCGTAGGGGCCGACCTCGCCGCGCACACCCTGCCGGACGGGCTCACCGAGGGCGAGCTTGTCGTGGTCGCTGACTCCACAGCGTGGGCCACCCAGGTGCGGTTGCTCGCCGCCACGCTGATCCGGAGGCTCAATACCGAACTGGGGGACGGCACCGTCACGCGGGTGAAAGTACGCGGACCGGAACAACCACGGCGGGCCGGCGAGTGGAGGGTACGCGGCGGTCGCGGCCCGCGTGACACTTACGGCTGAGACGGAGGGTCCTCCCAGGTAAAATGTAAGAGCGCCGCTAGGGCAGGCAGAAGACCGGACGGGACCTGCATGGCCGGCGGGCGCGTATCCCTTCCAGGAGGCTTGCCCTTGTCCTACGACGCACGTTCGATCACGGTCCTAGAGGGCCTTGAGGCGGTGCGCAAGCGTCCCGGCATGTACATCGGCTCGACCAGCGCGCGCGGCCTGCACCATCTGGTGCAGGAGGTCGTGGACAACGCGGTCGACGAGGCGCTCGCCGGGTTCTGCGACCGGATCGACGTCACCCTACTTGCCGACGGGGGTGTCCGGGTCGCCGACAACGGCCGCGGCATTCCCGTTGACGAGCATCCAGTCGAGAAGCGCCCCGCGGTGGAGGTCGTGCTTACGACCCTGCACGCGGGCGGCAAATTCGACGGCAAATCGTACGCGGTCTCCGGGGGCCTGCACGGCGTCGGCGTGTCCGTGGTGAATGCCCTGTCCGCCCGCCTTGAGGTGGAGATCCGGCGCGATGGATATGTCTGGCGGCAGTCGTACGAGCTGAGCCGGCCAGCCACGGAGCTCAGCCGGGGCGAGAATACCGACGAGACCGGCACAATTATTTCGTTCTGGCCTGATAGCTCGATTTTCACGGAGACCACAGACTGGAATTTCGAAACGCTCTCGCGCCGGCTCCAGGAGATGGCGTTCCTCAACCGGAGCCTGGCCATCAACCTGACCGATGAGCGGCCGGAGCATGCCAGCGACGAGTCGCGGGTGGTCAATTACCGCTACGACGGTGGCATCACGGACTTCGTGCGCTACCTGAACGCCTCAAAGGACGCGGTGCACGCCTCGGTGATCGACTTCGGCGAGGAGGGCAACGGGATCTCGGCCGAGATCGCGATGCAGTGGAACGCCTCCTACGCCGAGTCGGTGCACACCTTCGCCAACACGATCAACACGGCTGAGGGCGGCACCCACGAGGAGGGGTTCCGGGCCGCGCTCACCTCGATCGTGAACAAGTACGCCAAGGAACAGAAGTTGCTGCGGGAGAAGGACGACAACCTCCTCGGCGAGGACGTCCGGGAGGGCCTCACCGCGATCGTCCACGTCAAGCTGGCCGAGCCTCAGTTCGAGGGCCAGACCAAGACCAAGCTCGGCAACACCGAGGCCAGGTCGTTCGTGCTGAAGGTCTGCAACGACCATCTGCGGGACTGGTTCGATCGCAACCCCGGCGAGGCCAAGGACATCATCACCAAGGCCACCCAGGCGGCCCGGGCCAGGATGGCGGCCCGCCAGGCCCGCGACCTGACCAGGCGCAAGGGCCTGATGGACACCAACTCGCTGCCGGGGAAGCTGTCCGACTGCCAGTCGAGTGACCCGGAGCGGTGCGAGATCTACGTGGTCGAGGGAGACTCGGCCGGCGGCTCCGCCAAGCAGGGCCGGGACTCGGAGTTCCAGGCCATCCTGCCGCTCCGCGGCAAGATCCTGAACGTCGAGAAGGCCCGGATCGACCGGGTGCTGAAGAACAACGAGGTCCAGGCGATGATCACCGCGCTGGGCACCGGCATCCACGACGACTTCGATATCTCCAAGCTCCGCTACCACAAGATCGTCCTGATGGCCGACGCGGACGTGGACGGCCAGCACATCACCACGCTGCTCCTCACCCTGCTGTTCAGGTTCATGAAGCCGCTCATTGAGGCCGGCCACGTGTACCTCGCGCAGCCGCCGCTCTACAAGATCAAGTGGGAGGGGCGTGGGGTGGAGCCGGACTACGTCTACTCCGACCGGGAGCGGGACGCGGTCATCGAGGCGGGCATCGAGGCGGGCCGCCGGGACCCGAGGCCGAAGGACGGCATCCAGCGGTACAAGGGCCTGGGCGAGATGAACGCGGGCGAGCTGTGGGAAACCACGATGAACCCGGCCAAGCGCGTCCTGCGGCAGGTGACGCTCGACGACGCGGCGCAAGCCGACGAGCTGTTCAGCGTGCTGATGGGCGAGGACGTCGAAGCACGGCGGTCGTTCATCCAGCGAAACGCCAAGGATGTCAGGTTCCTCGACATCTAGATCCACCGGCGGGGACGCCGCGCGCGATTCCCCCGGCATCTGGGAGACCTGACCCCTAAATAGACATGGAAGAGGTTGGCACGTGACTGACGTGGACGCGGGGGGCGCCCCGGCGCCGGAGTACGACCGGACCGAGCCGGTCGACATCCAGGTGGAGATGCAGCGCAGCTACATCGACTACGCGATGTCGGTCATTGTCGGCCGGGCGCTCCCGGACGTCAGGGACGGCCTCAAGCCGGTGCACACCCGCATCCTGTTCGCGATGTACGACGGCGGCTACCGGCCCGACCGCGGCTACTTCAAGTGCGCGCGGGTCATCGGCGAGGTAATGGGCCAGTACCACCCGCACGGCGACTCCGCCATCTACGACGCGCTCGTCCGGCTCGCCCAGCCGTGGTCGATGCGGATGCCGCTGGTGGACAGCCAGGGAAACTTCGGCTCGCCCGGCAATGATCCTGCCGCCGCGATGCGGTACACCGAGTGCCGCCTTGCCCCGCTGGCCATGGAGATGCTGCGGGACATCGACAAGGAGACCGTCGACTTCCGGCCCAACTACGACGGGCGCGGAGCCGAGCCCGTGGTGCTACCGAGCCGGTTCCCCAACCTGCTGGTCAACGGGTCCGAGGGGATCGCGGTGGGCATGGCCACCAAGATCCCGCCGCACAACATGCGCGAGATCGCCGCGGGCGTCCAGTGGTACCTGGCGAACTTCGACGCAGGAGATGAGGAACTGCTCGACGCGCTGATCGAGCGGGTGAAGGGACCCGACTTCCCCACCAGCGGGCTGATCGTCGGCCGCCGCGGCATCCAGGAGGCCTACCGGACCGGGCGCGGGTCGATCACCATGCGGGCCGTGGTCGAGGTCGAGGAGGACGCCCGGGGCCGCGCCTGCCTGGTGGTCACCGAGCTCCCGTTCCAGGTCAACCCGGACAACCTGGCCGTCAAGATCGCCGAGCTGGCCAAGGACGGCCGGGTCACCGGCATCGCCGACGTCCAGGACCAGAGCAGTGGCCGGACTGGCCAGCGGCTGGTGATCGTGCTGAAGCGGGACGCGATCGCCAAGGTCGTGCTCAACAACCTCTACAAGCACACTCAGCTGCAGGACACGTTCGGCGCGAACATGCTCGCGCTCGTGGACGGCGTGCCGCGCACGTTGCGGATCGACCAGATGGTCCGGTACTGGGTCACCCACCAGATCGAGGTCATCGTCCGGCGTACCCGCTACCTCCTTCGCATTGCGCAGGAACGCGCGCACATCGTGAGCGCACTGCTCAAGGCGATCGACGCCATCGACGAGGTCATCGCGCTCATCCGGGCCAGCGCCTCGGCCGCCGTCGCCCAGCAGGGCCTGATGGAACTGCTGGATATCGATGAGGGCCAGGCCCGCGCCATCCTCGACATGCAGCTCCGCAAGCTGGCCGCCCTGGAGCGCCAGGCGCTGGTGGACGAGTATGAGGAGCTGATGGCCCGCATCGCCGAGTACGAGGCCATCCTGGCCTCGCCGGAGCGGCAGCGGCAGATCGTCGGCGAGGAACTCGGCGAGATCGTCACCAAGTACGGGGACGAGCGGCGGACCAGGATCATCGCCTATGACGGCGACGTGACTGATGAAGACCTCATCGCCGAGGAGGACGTGGTCGTCACCATCACCCGTGGCGGCTACGCGAAGCGCACCAAGACGGACCTGTACCGGGCGCAGCGGCGGGGCGGCAAGGGGGTGCGCGGGGCGCAGTTGCGGACCGACGACATCGTCGACCACTTCTTCGTGACCACCACCCATCACTGGATCCTGTTCTTCACCAACAAGGGACGCGTCTACCGGGCCAAGGCCTACGAGCTGCCCGACACGGCGCGGGACGCGCGGGGCCAGCACGTGGCGAACCTGCTGGCCTTCCAGCCGGACGAGCGCATCGCCGAGGTACTGGCGCTGCGGGACTACTCACTCGCGCCCTACCTGGTCCTCGCGACCAAGTCCGGCCTGGTGAAGAAGTCGCGGCTGACCGATTTCGACTCGCCCCGGGCCGGCGGCATCATCGCCATCAACTTGCGCGAGGATGACGAAGTAATCGCCGCTCGCCTAGTTTTCCCCAACGACGATCTCCTGCTGGTCAGTAAGCAGGCCCAGGCCATCAGGTTCAATGCGACTGACGAGGCGTTGCGCCCGATGGGCCGGGCCACATCCGGGGTCATCGGCATGCGGTTCGCTGACGGTGACGAGATGCTCGGCATGCACGTGGTCCGCGAGGGTGCGGACGTGATGGTCGCCACCGTCGGGGGCTATGCCAAGCGGACGCCGGCCGACCAGTACCCGGTGCAGGGCCGCGGCGGCCGCGGCGTGCTTACCGCCAGGATCGTCGAGGCCCGCGGCGAGCTCGTCGGAGCACTGATGGTCCACCCCGACGACGAGGTATTCGCCATCACCTCGGCGGGCGGTGTCATCCGGACCTCCGCCGCGGAGGTCAAGCTGTCGGGCCGGCAGACCATGGGTGTCCGGCTGATGAACCTGGCCTCGGGCGCCAGCGTGGTGGCCATTGCCAGGAACGCTGAATCCCTGGACGCCTCAGAGGACGAGTCACTGGACGAACCCGGGGACGACTCGGCGGACGGAGTACCCCCGGAGGCCGGGTATGGTGCTGAGTCCGAAGAGGATGCTGAGCCCGAAGAGGGTACGGAGTCCCCAGAGGGTCACGGTGAGTGATAGCTGGGTCCGGGAGGCAACGTCCTGACGAGTCGCG
>OBLT010001046.1_pt1 | contig 17902 bp, 16 predicted proteins | sample 1518721 | NCBI WGS metagenome assembly OBLT01 (sample SAMEA3539307, study PRJEB22396) | soil metagenome | biome: tundra; feature: field; material: soil | place: USA | collected 2010-05 | depth 0.15 m | reverse complement strand
TGGCCGCTCTTAAGACCGGCCTGCCGACGCACGGACGGAGGAACCACAAGCGGCGTTTTATTTTTCACGGTGACGGTCATGGTGGGTAATACGTTCAAAATGTGAATTCGCTTTCAGTGTAGGGCGGCGAGTGCGAGTAGTCAAATTACAGGAGCCACCAATCCACTTGGGTATTGACAGGATTTAAGTTATTGATTCTGCAAGTCGGACGAAACGCTGAAACCGCTCAAAATCGACCAAGTGTCACCATAGTGTCACCACGCAAATACGGGGCCATGTGGGAAACACTTGCTACTGGGCGCAATGATCGGATCACGGGCTCAAGCGTCCCCAACCCGACGCTGGCCCCGCGGATCTCCGGTGGCGGCGCCATCGTCGGCTTCCTGGGAATGTGACGTCGCCAGAGGCCAGAGGAATCGATGTCCAGCTTCGCCATCGTTGGGATCTTACGCGGTTCACAGTGAGACGACCTGCAAAATCTCGGAGGAGGGAGTTAATTAGGCGATGTGGGCAGAAACGATTTAGGCTTGGACCTTTTGCTCCGGAGGCAAAGCAGGCGCAGCTAAGTTGCCTGTTTCCAGCGCGGTTTGATCGGCTGAAGCGGCTGTTCGCGGCTCATTCGGCGCCTATTGTGGGGGTAATTGTGGGGGTAGCCGGTGGCGCCAGCGCAGGTGGTTTGCGATGCGATGCGCGAGTCCTCCTCGATGCTCGGACCGACCTTTGTGTGGCCGGCCCGGGATTCTCGTTGATTCCGCCGTTCATCCGATCCCCATAGGCAGCAGCCCGATCACAGATGATTTGGCGGATGGACGACGCCTGCCGGTGCCTATGGATGTCACGAGCACGTGGCGCTACATCGCGGGAAAGGAATTGGTGGCGGCGCTCAATGCCCATATGACACCTGCGAACCACCCGCCAACACTGCATGCTTCTGCTTCCGTCCCCAATCCACTACATCGGCGGGAGTATGGATGTTTGAATCGGCCAGGACTTCGGCGATTTCGTGAGCCTCACGTTCGAGAAATGTGAAGATCCAGGATTCCGCTTCCCGGATTCGTCCTGGAGGTATCCGCGGGCTCACCTTATATTGATCGAGCAAATGAACGAGTCCTAACCCCTGCAGCACGCGGGGAAATCGCCGCACCTGATCCACCGTGGCTGGATTGATGAACTGAATGACTTGCTCACGTAGATGGGTGACTAAGTCCAGGTCCTTGCAATCGATTTCGATGTCCTCCAGATCCGCGAGGAGCTTGAGCAGCAGCTCATGTGCGCTGGCCAGGGGGGCGGCAAGTGAATGGAGCGCCCTCAGGCGCTCGGACCAGTCGAAGTCGGTTGCGTCAAAGATGCCGTCGTGATCATCCCGATTGAGGGGTTTGGCCTGAAGCACAATCTCTCCGAAAAGGTACCGAGCGAGATCGGAGAGACCATCCTTGATGTCCGATTCATCAAACGCGGATTCGGGGAGGAGACCGAGCACCGCCCGCGCTTGCTGGGTCTGGTCATAGAGGGCGACGACGCCTCCCGCTTCTTCCAGACGCTCGGTGAAAGTCTGTTGCTTACGAGCCATGGTTGAATCACCCCCTACCGGCCATCGTACTCGGAACTGCCAGTCCGGCACGAGGATACGGCATCTTTCGTTCGGATGGAAACATACCTCCTCAGGGCTGCTGGACCCATTCGGCGAAAGCTGTTCGAATGTTATTGCAGCGCATCCGTTTGTTGCAACGGGGATTGGCGCGAGGCTGTCGTGTCATACCGCCGAGAACTCAAGTCGACGACCAAAATGTTTTTGCCCAGGTCTCGGGGTAGATTTGAGGGTTCTTGGGTTCACGATGTAATCGGCTCGCTCAAGCTGACGCAGGATTGCTGGTGCTCGCCATCCGGTTTCAGTCCGATGGGTCGCGTGAACGCAGATCTCGGGGAAAAGAGCCCGCCCCACCGGAGGGCAGAGGTTTACAAGTAGTCAATTTTGCTAAGTATACTTGGCTGAGCCAGCATGGGTACTCGACCTCTCTGCGCAGCCAATACGTCGCCGCCGGTTGGCTTGCGCAGCCCACCCGCCAGGTCTACCAACGGCCGAGAGGCTCTTTGAGCTGGCAGCAGGTCGTCATCTCGCTTCAGACGCTCCTTGAGCGGAACCTGATCGTAGGAGGGCGCTCCGCCCTGGAACTAAAAGGCTTTGCCCATTATCTTGCCCACGAAAAGAAGGAGGTACATCTCTACGGTCCAAAGCGGCCCCCGTCCTGGCTCAACAATGGTTGGCCTGTAAATCGCCATCACTTGCGGATATCGTAAGTGCCAGATCGTGTTGTGGGGAGATCACCGCCATGGAGGAACTCGTATCAACTATGCCGTCGCCCAAAGATGGCGGCACCAGGATTCCTTGGATCGGCCGGATTAGAGATCGAGGACAATTCTCATAGACCACATCCGGGGATCATGAATCCGAATCCCAGACCAGGTCCGCCGCACGGAGGAAGCCTTGCCCGACGTTCGTCTGCACGTCGCCAGCGGCGAGCGCGATGCGGAAGTTTTGGGTTTAGCGAAATATTGTGGGATAAGGGGTTTTCGACTGTCCTTTGTTCTTCTAACGCTAGCATTTGGCGCTCAAATTGCTCAGTTTTGGCCATGCGAGAGTGTTTCGGTCGCCGTGTCGGGAAAGCAAGTCGGCTCCTGGCGTTCGCCATGGTGATTCTCGCTTGTACCCTGCCGGTGGATGCGGATACCCTTCCAGCTAGTCATGCCGTTGCGCCGGATGGACTGTTCCAGGCGTCGCTGCTGGTATCGGTCGCCGACGTGCCATCTACCAGCACCGTGTTGGTGTTCGGCCCGGAGACAAATGGCGACGCGTTGGTCTTCGACACCCCTCCCTCTGAAGTGAATGGTACCGACTTCATGGCACAATGGCTGTGGCTCGATGATCGTTCCGAGACCGGCGCTTATGGAGTGAGGCGCTTCATGCTCCTGGCCATTCTGTCCGGTGCAGTCCTTCGTTTCTTGACCTCTGCCACGTTTCGCAGGTGGGCAGTTGACGTTTTCGGCCCAGACGGCTGGGACTAGAAAGCGCGGTCGGAATCCGTCGGTTTGCGAAAAACTCGCAGTTCATGCCGAGTGACTTCTGCCATCTGGACGTCCCTGACGGTCTGAACCCATTCAGACTCGGTTGCTGCGTTTATGGCTTCGGGCTTCTTATGCACGGCGCTGGCCTCGAAGAAGGTTTGAACATCGCCCGATCCTCCGCAGATGGCGATCACTTTGAAATCAGCCCTCGAACGGCCTACATGAGCAGCGAACACTCTTGCCCGAGGTAGCGACGCATTAATGACCAGCAGGTCAACCACGAGCCTGACTTCCGAGAGTAGAGATTCGGCGGCGGCGACGCTCCGGGCGGGCCACGTTTCATACCCAGCTCGATCCAGTGCGTGGCCGAGCCAGAAAGCAAAGCCCAAATCGTCGTCAACGATCAGAACCATTTTCACATGTTTGAACTTACAGATCTGTCACCTAAGCAATCGATTCGCCAGAATGTATCTGTATTGTTATCAAACACTTGCCATGTGGTTTCAGGAGAATCTTCGGCCAAAGTTGAAGTAGGAAGGGAAAAAGTGTAGAAAACTGGCACAGTACTTCAGGTGCCAGAGTAGGACTTCTTCCGCTCAAACGCGACTTGGGGGGGCCCAAAAGGGATAATGTTCCCGGCCTACGAGCCAGTGAGAGCATTGCGGGCAACAAGCCGCCCGGTCATCGGCGTAGCAATCCAAAAGTCAACCGATGCTGGCGGTCATGGCGGCTCTTGCGGGTGTTTCCGCGGAGTAGCGCACTGGCTTATCCTCGACACCGAGCTTCTTCATTTTGTAGAGCAGCGCCTTGTAGTCGATCTTCAGCAATGCGGCGGCCTGCTTCCGGTTCCAGCGGGTGGAATTCAGGGCGGATAGGATCGCGTCCGTCTCGGCCAGTTGCTTGGCCTTGGTGACCTGCTCCAGAATAGCTCCCCCCACCGGCGGCGCGGCAGGCGCGGCATGAACCTCGCCGAGAGCGGCGGGCATCAGTGACCTGCGCATGGCTTTGGCGTGCAACTCGCGCGCCAGCAGGTCCGCATCCGGAAGCACCAGGAACTTGCGCACGAAGTTCTCCAGTTCGCGGACGTTGCCTGGCCAGTGATACGACATCATGGCGTGTTTGAGATCCATGCTGATGACGGGTGCCGGGATACCAGCCACGGCGTGTTTTTTGAGGAGGAACTCGGCCATGGGCACGATGTCGTCGCTGCGTTCGCGCAGCGGCGGGAGGACCAGATTGATGACGTTCAGACGGTAGTACAGGTCTTCGCGGAAGGAGCGGTCGGCAATCGCCTGGTCAAGGTCCCGGTGAGTGGCTGCCATGACCCGCACGTCCACTTTGATGGTTTCCTTGCCGCCAATGCGCTGGAACTCCTGGTCTTGGAGCACCTGGAGGAGTTTGGCCTGAAGCCGCACGTCCATGTCGCCGATCTCGTCGAGCAGCATGGTACCGCCGTCGGCCATCTCGAACATGCCAGCCTTCTTTTGGAAGGCGCCAGTGAACGCGCCGCGCTCGTAGCCAAAGAGCTCGCTTTCGACCAGTTCGGAAGGCAGCGCCGCGCAATTGAGTTTGAGAAAGGATTTGTTGCCGCGGGGCGACTGCGCGTGCAACTCGCGAGCGATCACCTCTTTGCCGGTGCCGGTTTCTCCCTGGATCAAGACCGGGGCCTCGGACCAACCGATCTGACCCACCAGCGCATGAATCTCCTTCATACGGACATTCCTGCCGATGAACGTCTTGGTGGCCGGGGCGGCGGTCCGCGAGGGCTGACTGTAATCCGCTCCCTTGATCTCCAGCGCGCGTGTCACTGCCTTGCGCAAATCGTCGTGGGCGACAGGCTTGCAGAGGAAGTCCGTGGCGCCGGTTTTCATCGCCGTGACGACGTTCAAGGTGGACGAAGCCCCCGAAACGATGATCACGGGAAGGCTGGGATCGATGCGGCGGATTTCCCGCAGGGTATCGATGCCGTCACGGTTGGGCATCATGATGTCCAACAGTACGGCGGCAATGTCGGACCTGGAAGATTGCAGGCACGACAACACCTCATCACCGTCCTGGGCCAACTCGACTGAATAGCCCAAACACTTCAGAGCCATTTCGAGGTACCCTCGAACCTCCATTTCATCTTCGCCAACCAATATCGTTCGCCCATTCGTTGAAGTCTGCATGTGCGTTCACTCCTCCTTTTCAACAGCTCAAGCTATTCTTAGTATTTGCTCCACCGTGTGAATGGCCTCCGGCCTGTGCACGGGGAGAACGATGGAAAACATGGGTCCCAATTCGGTGTTTTCAGCCCAGACGCGACCCTCGTGCTGGGTGATGATCATTCTGCTGATGGCCAAGCCGAGACCCCCTCCGGAGCGGTCGCGCCCACCCGCATATGATGTGTACTCCTCAAAGATGTGGTCGATATGCTCGGTCGGGATGGCATTGCCGGAATCGCGAATATCGATGCGGTATGTGTTCGGTTCCGGAACGGTGTGGCGCCGCCGCTCCGCCGCTGGCGGAAGGAACGATTTCGTTGCGCGGCGTTCCCAAAAGTGGGGATACCCACGAAGTTCGATTGCGCCGGCCCTGGGAGTGAACTTGCAGGCGTTGTCCAGGACATTAATGAGAACCTGCTCGATCTGGTCGGCTTCGAAATAGAGGGGATGATCGCAAGGGGCGAGGTCAGTGGTGATAGCGATCGCTTTATCGTCGGCGAACGGCGTAATCTCGTGCAGCGCTTGTTCCAGGCACTCCCGGATATCGCCGCGTTGCAGGTCCAGTCGCCGTTTTACGTGGCGGCCGACGCTCAACTGGAACATGGCGGCGGCCATGCGTGAGAGCCGCTTAGTGCTGTGCTGCATGCGGCGCAACACTTCCCGCTGGCTTTCCGTCAAGGGGCCCAGCGGTTCACCGAGGAGTAGCCCGCAATACCCGCTGATCGCGGTGAGAGGGGCCCGAAAATCGTGGACGGCGCGAGCGAGGAACGTGGTTCGGTCCTGATCGTACTCCTGCAGTTTCAGATTGGTCTGGATGAGGCACTGTAGAATCTCGTCGCGGTCGGCGCGTAGCGAGTTGGCAATCGAGGTCCGATCGTCGTGGGCCGAAACGGCGAGTCCCAGAAACGCTGCGAGCGTCGCGCGTGTGACGGGCTTCAGCAGAATATGGGCATCGACTGAGGCACGGCTGCGAAAGCCGGCCAGATCCTTGCGATGGACCAGGAACAGATGCTTGGAGGGGCTGTGCGTGGTGTACTCCGGCAACACCATGGCGGGGTGGTAGTCCCACAGCCAGAGGTCAGAGCCGACGTCGTCTTCCGGGCTGGCGACGGCAGAGATATTCCAATTGTGGCCAGGGATTTCGGCGAGGCTCTCCCGGCAAAGCTTGTACAAATCGCGATCTTCGGAAACCAGTTTTACGTACATTTACCCGATTCTTTGGTTGAAGCGCGCTGGATTCACTGCACGGAAGGAATTGGCATTAACTGTAAAAACAGCCCTCGTGTTTTGGGATCCGCCCGTTAACCGGATCATGACCGCTTACTAGGTCCTAAGCATAAGCGCAGTCAGGGGAACAGTCAAGGCAAAACCGACGCGTAGTACTCTCAGGATTGGGTCAAAAGTACTATTTTTGGGACTGAAGGTGAAACGTGGAAGTACTACAGAAAAACCTTGAGACTTGTTGCAAGTTATTGGATTTTCAGAAAACTGCTCGATTCACGAGCCTGCGGGCGATGGCAGCGAAAGTGCAGCTAGTGGCATAGTACCGAAATATATGTCCGCCAACCCCATGGAACTGTCGGCAGTCCACGGCGGTCTGAAGAAGCCTGCTGAACTGGAGCATCCGCTTCCCTCGGAGCGCCGGAAAAGAGCACGTAACCGCTTGCATTGGTCCCTCTTGTTGTTCCGCAACCAGGCGGCGGAAGCAGTGGAAAGCCTCACCCGGGACCTGAGCAGCAGCGGATTCTACTGTGTTACCGATCTAGCGTTCACCCCCGGGGAACGGCTTATCTGTACCCTCAAAGTCCCAACTCATGATCCGAATGGAAAGCATTTGGAACAAAGACTCGAATGCAAGGTTCGAGTGATGCGGGTGGAACCGCAGGGCGCGGAGGGTACATTCGGTCTGGCATGCCAGATCGAGGATTACCATTTCAGCCAGGTCGAGACCCAAAGGGCGCAGTAGAGGCTCAGCGGGCGCAGGATCCCGCCAAGCCCCGAAGGATTACGTCACTGGGTGATATTCACGTCAGCCGAGCCTATGCGGTTCGTGAGCGTTACCGACACCGGAATGACGGCGGTGGCGTCGCCTTGAACGGTAAATGGCTGTGTGAAGACGAAGACGCTGCCGAACTGGCTGTTGGTTGGATCCAGGAACCAGTTTCCGAAGAGGCTGTTGGCATCCACCGTGATCGACGAGGCCGACGGCGCGAGGGTTTGGCCCGAGGCCGCGTTGAACGCGAAAATTGCCTGGGTGACCTCACGCGCTGTAGAAAAACCGGTCACCACGATGTTGATCGTATTCCCATTTCGATTTACTTGAACATTCCGGATGACAGGAGCGGCCCGCGCCACCTGGGCCGTGATCGTGGGTGCCGGGCTGGGCGTGATGTCGATGCCGCCAGCTTCGAGCCGCAGCGATATGGTGATGGTGCCGGAAACTGTCCCGGTCTGGACGGCGAGCGGCACACTGGCGGTGGTGCTGCCGGTGGGAACATCAAAAGTGGCGGTCGTGCCACCTGTGGAGAACTGAATGGTCCGGTCGGCTGGTCCCGTATCAGGCGAGAAACTGAGAATCGCCTGCCCATTGATGGGCGCAGGGTAGGCTGAGTCGGTTTCCAGGTGCAAGGTGTACTGTTGCGCCGGCGCGGCTGTGTCTGGCAGACCGGAGATGGCCACCCCCGGTCCCGATGGCAGATTCACAGCGAGGGTGAACCGGTCGGAGAAGTTCGCCAGCGCGCTGTCGCTGACGGTGATAGCGATGCCAAAGCTTCCCGCGGCGGTGGGTGTGCCGGTGATCTGCCCGGTGGTGGAATTGATGGTGAGTCCGGCTGGCAGGCCGTTGCTGGACCACCGATAGGGCGGCAGGCCTCCGGAAGCGGCAATCAATTGCGCATACGGTTGGTTCAACCTGGCATCGGGTAATTGCCGGGCGGTCGTGATGGAAAGCGACGCCGGGTTCACTGTCAGGCTGAGCGATCGGGTTGCCGTGAGGTTGGCTGAATCGGTGGCCTGAATGGTAAAGTTGAACGCTCCGGCTGTAGACGGTGTGCCGGCGATCATCAGGCTCGAGGGATCGAAGCTCAGTCCCGGAACCGATCCAGCGATCAGGGACCAGGTGTAGGGTGGCGTTCCGCCATTGGCCACTACCGGGAGCTTCTGATTGTAGGGGACACCGACGGTGCCCGCCGGCAATGACGAAGCGACGGTGACCGCCAGGGTGGGTGGGTTGACGACGAGCGAAAACGATTGCGTCGCCGTGGCACCCAATCGATCGGCAGCCTGGACGGTGAAATTGAATGTGCCGGCGGTTTGCGGTGTTCCCTGAAGATCGCCAGTGGATGGATTGAGAATCATGCCACCGGGGTTTCCCGAGACGATCGTCCAGGTATACGGCGGATTGCCGCCGGATGCGCGGAACGTCTGGACATAGGGCACTCCCACCGTACCGCTAAAGATCGGCGCCAGCGTGGTGATATTGAGCGGCGGATTGTTGATCGTCAGGCTTACCGTGCCGGTCGCGGAAGTTTTCGCGGAGTCGGTCACTTGAACGAGGAAACTGAACGTTCCGGCGGCGGTGGGTGTGCCCGAAACCGTCCCGGTGGCCGCATCAAGTGTCAGGACGGTAGGGAAGCCGGTGCCGACAGCCCATTGGTATGGCGGCGTGCCCCCGGTGGCGGCAAGCGTTTGGCTGTAACTCTGACCAACGGTACCGGAAGGCAGCGTGGTCGTCGTAACGGTGAGAGGGGTGGGGCCGGGGCCGGTGATGACGATCGACAGTGCCTTGGAGACCGAGGCATTATTGGCATCCACCACTTTCAAGGCGAAAGCGTAAGTTCCCCCGGTCCGGGGCGTACCGGAGATAGTGCCGACGGAGTTGAGGACCAAGCCAGGTGGAATCTGGCCGGTTGCGGACCACGTATAGGGCTGTATTCCGCCGGTGGCGCTAAGCGCCTGTGCGTACCCCTGCCCGACCGCACCTACCGGGAAGCTGTTGTTGACGATGGTCAGCGGGTTCTGCGCCGACAAAACCGTCGAGAGGAGAGTAGCGGAGACCAGGAACGAAACGTGAAGAAAGCGCATGGGTTAGTGGCCTCCGACAATCGTACCGGACCCCGGCGTGATGCCGATGGGGGAGACAGTGGGAGGCGGGGTCCCGACCGTGCCGGAGTTGGTGTTCTTGTGAGTGGCAAAATATGCGCCGCCACCAGCCGCCGCCGCACCAAGGACGACGAGGACGGCAATCAGGCCTCCATGACCGCCACCACCGGAACTTGCCTTGGCGCCTGGGGGAAGAACGGAGAACTGGGTGATGGACGTTCTTGCGGTAAGCCCGCGATACGAAGCGTTCACGTGAATCGGCATCTTGCCGGCCACCTGATTTAACCGGAGGCTTTGAGCGGTCGCCCTGCCCTGGCTGTCGGTTATCATGGTGAGGCTCTTTCCACCATTCGAGAACTCGCCGGTAGCACCCTCGGTCGGCAGGGTAAACACAACCGCGGCGCCTGCGATCGGCTTATGATTCTCATCCTCAACGCGGACGACGGGTTCGCGAGCGACCCGCTGGCGGACATTATTTATGGCGCCTTCGCCTTCCACGACGACGATATTGAGTTCCGTGGGGAGTGTTTGCGCGTGCAGCGGCGGAAAAGCGATTAGAAAAGAAAGCCCGAGAGCAAGCGATTTCGTCCCGTATTTCAGATGAATGTTCATTGTGGCCTATTCATATTGTGCACCTCTACAAGCAATTTGTCGTCCGCACATTGGGTCGCGTATCAATCCACCGTCGATACAGATCCTGCGGGTACCGAACGGCGGGGTTAAGCGGAGTTGCTCTGGGCAGCGAAGCTCAGGGTAAGGGCAAACCGGCACTTTTGCCAAAGATTGCGAATGATTCCTAATTGTTTTGCCGGCAATGGCGGGTTGGGGGCCTGACGGACGAAGAGTTGCGGGGTTGATGGGGAATCCGGGCATCTGCTACGTTGGTGGTTGGTCCCGAACGTGCAGAACGGACATACTTAAAGGGAATCCAGCCAAGAGGCGGATTCAGAGCACTCATGCTTAGATCGGTTTGGTTCGCGCTCATTTTGATTTTCGGTGCGGTTGATTTGCCTGCCCAAGAGCAGGAGAAGACGCCCGCCAAAGAACTGACTCAATACGTCCGGGATGCCCAGAAAGCAGGTCTGAAGGATGACCAGATCCAGCAGAACGCTGTAAAGGCCGGCTGGCCGGAACCGCTCGTCAAAGAGGCGATAGAATACTTACGCGCGACGCCAAAAGCCCCGGCTGCGAAGGCTGATTCGCCAGCAGCGACTTCCTCTGTGCCGGTGGCGCCCAAGACTGCCGTCATGGACGAGAAGCCAGCGCAGACGCCGGCCACACCCACAGCGCCGGCAAACGTTGAGCCGCGGAACGCAAGTGGCGCCGAGCCCGATCATGCGGGCAGCGTGAAGCCCGCGGCGCCAAACCGGGGCGTTCCCGACGAGTATCGAATCGGCGAAGGCGATGTTCTGCAAATCGCGGTTTGGGGTGAACCGGGTGCATCGGTCCCGAGCAGCGTGGTGCGTCCCGACGGCATGATTTCGATGCCGCTGATCAAAGACGTTCGCGTGGCGGGGTTGACCCCGGCCGAAGCCGAAAAAAACATCACCGAACTGCTCTCCAAGCAGATCCGGGCGGCGGATGTGACCGTGATCGTTAGCGGGATCAACAGCAAGAAGGTTTTCTTCGTCGGCGGTGGAGTCAAAAAGGAAGGCCCCATTGCGTATACGTACCGGATGACCATCATGCAGGGCATCAGCGAGGCTGGCGGGCTGACCGATTACGCCAAGCGAAAGAAGATCTATGTGTTGCGCAATGAAAACGGGAGGCAATACAAACTCTCGTTCGATTACGATGCGGTATTGAGAGGTGAGCACATGGAGCTCAACATTCCGTTGCTGCCCGGCGACACCATCGTGGTGCCCAACCACTAGCCCGATGGCCACACTCTGGAAAGCGTTTCTTGTTGTTCTGGCGTCCAGCGGCGCCATGCACGCCCAGTTGTCGGCGTCGGCGTACCGTGTCCTGGGGCAGCCGGATCTCCGTCAGAACGGCGTCAACCTGGTGCAAGGGGTGGAATTGTACCAGCCCTCCGGTATTGCGTTGGATGCGCGCGGCGGCCAGACGCACCTCTACATCGCGGATACGCACAACTCGCGCGTATTGGCGTGGGCAGATATAGGTTCGTATCAGATCGGCGACCCCCCCGGCGTGGTCCTGGGACAGCCGGGGCCGCAGTATTCGAGCCCGTTGGGGATCGGCGTGAAGGGCTTCAACGCGCCGCTGGGCTTGGCGGTAGATCCGCTCAGCGGCAATTTGTATGTGGCGGATTTCAACAACAACCGGGTGGTTCGATTTCTGTCTCCGTTTGCGAACCCAACCCGGATCGAACCCGATGCGGTTTACGGGCAGCCAAGTTTTAGCAACCTCACGGCGTCGGCCCCGTCGAGCACCGCGCTGAACCAGCCTCGTGCCCTGACTTTCGATCCGGCGGGCAATCTATGGGTTGCCGATAGCGGGAACCATCGCGTGGTCCGGTTCAGCGCGGCGGTACTGAACAGCCAGACACAGCCCGCTGCGGACACCGTCATTGGGCAGAGAGATTTTTTCAGTAACAGCGCCAACTCGGGCGGACAGGTTACCGGCTCAGGCTTCGACACGCCCACGGCGCTGGTTTTCGATTCGCAAGGCAATTTGTACGTGTCCGACGGCAGGAACTCCCGTGTGCTGAGGTTTTCGGCACCCTTGGGACCGTCGGGCGGGAATCCCACGGCGACTGCGGTATGGGGGCAAAGCAACTTCGCTACGCGTGGCACGCCGCAGCAGGCATCCAACTCGACGATTGCGGTGCCCGGCGGGCTTGCCATAGATGGCAGCGGTAACCTGTACGTCTCGGCGCCGGCGGACAACCGCGTCCTTATTTTTTCGACGGGCACAACCCTGGGGGGCGCCGCCAAGAGTGTGCTCGGGCAATCGGACTTCGCCACCACCACGGCTAATACAGGAGCGTTCCCGCAGGCATCCCCTAACTCGCTAGCGGGGCCGGCCGATGTGAAGGTGGACCAGAACGGCAACGTTATCGTGGCAGATACCGGGAACAACCGGGTGCTTGAGTTTGCGCCGAACGCGAAATCGGCCAGCCGGGTATGGGGGCAGAGCGATTTCGTGTCGAACGGAGCCAACCAGATCAAACCGGCGAGCATCAGCTTTCCGTACCATATGGCGATTGACTACTCATCGGCGCCGTTCGCACTGTATGTCTCCGACACTGCGAATAACCGCGTCCTGGTTTGGAAGGATTCGGTGCGTTTTCGAAACGGAGATCCGGCGGACCTGGTTGTTGGACAGCCAAATCTGCGGACCGGGGTGGCGAACGTGGATACGCAGGGATCGCCGAACCCTTCGAGGACATCGCTTTCGGGTCCGACAGGAATTGCCGTGAACCCGAATGACGGGACACTGTATGTGGCGGACGCGGGGAACAACCGCGTGTTGCGGTACCCTCGGCCGGTGAACCAGAGTGGGCGGATCGCGCCGGATGTGGTAATCGGGCAGATGGATTTCACCAGTTCGTTGTCGGCGGCGGTGAATGCGACGTCTCTCAATGCTCCTGGCGGCGTGGCGTTCGGGCCGAACGGGGATCTCTTTGTAGCGGATAGCGGTAACAATCGCGTGCTGGAGTTTCCGGCCGGGGCAGGGAACGGGGCGGCGGCGGTGCGGGTATTTGGGCAGCCGGGCATGACGACGGCGGTGCGTCCGACGCAGGTTTCCGCGCAGACGCTGGCGGCGCCGCAGGGGATCGCGGTGGATCCGGCGGGCAACCTTTACGTGGCGGATGCCGGGACCAACCGGGTGCTGATTTTTCCCAACACGCAGAACGCGCCGGTCGCAGGCATGGCGGCGGCATTCGTGATCGGACAGGCGAGTTTCGGCACGGGCGGCAGCGGCAACTTCAAGACGCCCACCGATGTGGGCGTCGATAGCAGCGGCAGTATCTATGTCGCCGACAACGGCAACAACCGGGTGCTGATTTATCCCTCGCTGGTGTTTCTGCCGCTCTCCGGCGGCACGCCGACGGGTGTGGTCGGGCAACCGTCGGCGACTGGCGTAGCGGCGAACTACGATTCGCCGGACGGGCTGGCGACGGCCGAAGGGCTGTATTCGCCGGTGGGGATTTACGTTGACCGGCAGGACACGCTGTATGTGGGGGACACGGGTAACAACCGGGTGGTCCACTTCCTCAAAGCTGCATCGGTGGTGAACGCCGCGACGTACCAGGCCAGCGTGCCGGTGGCGCAGGGATCGCTGGCGACGCTCTTCGGGGGCGGGCTGACGGCCGATACAGTCACGGTGTCGTCGACGACGTGGCCGAGGACCGCAGCCAACCGGCAGCTCGTGGTCAACGACGATCTGCAGTCGCCGATCTATTACATCGGGCCCACCCAGGTGAACTTCCAAGTGCCCTCGAACGCGCCGCTAGGAGCGTCGCGGATCGCGGTGCGCACGGCGGATACCGGGGAACTGGTGGCGGGCGGGAGTCTGCTGGTGTCGGCGGCCGCGCCGGGGATCTTCACGGCGAACCAGGCGGGGACCGGGCAGGCGGCGGTGGTCAACCAGGACTTCACGATCAACTCGTCCTCGAACCCGGCGCCGGTGGGGTCGACGATTTCGATTTACGGCACGGGACAGGGGCAGGTGAGTCCTTCGGTAATCGACGGGGCGGCGGCGCCGAGCTCGCCGCTCTCGAGCACGGTGGCGGTGCCGACTTCGAGCGGGACGACGTGTTTGAACAGCCAGCCTTCGATGTGTGTAGCGATCGGCAGCAGTTTCGGAGATGTGAAGTATTCTGGACTGGCGCCCGGCTACATCGGGCTGTGGCAGATTAATGTGTTGATTCCGCAGGGCCTGACGGCGGGCAGTGTAGCTGTGCGGGTTGTGATTAACGGGACGCCGAGCAATACGGTGACGGTGGCGGTGCGGTGACGCCGCGAGGGAAGAATGGAACCTAAAGGCTATTTCGTGCACGAATCGAGCTACGTCGATGAACCATGCCTGATTGGGCCCGGTACAAAAGTCTGGCACTTTTCGCACGTGATGAAGAACTCGCGCATCGGCGCCGGTTGCAACATCGGCCAGAACGTGGTGATCTCGCCGGATGTCGTGATCGGCAGTAATGTCAAGATTCAGAACAACGTGTCCGTGTATACCGGGTGCATTCTGGAGGACGATGTCTTCTGCGGTCCGTCGATGGTTTTTACCAATGTGGTGAACCCGCGCAGCCATGTGATCCGGAAGGATGAATACAAGACCACGCTGGTTCGGCGAGGGGCCTCACTGGGTGCCAACTGCACGGTAGTTTGCGGGACGACGATCGGCCGGTACGCATTTGTGGGGGCGGGTTCGGTGGTGACGCGCGACGTGCCGGATTACGCCCTGGTTTACGGAAATCCCGCGCGGGTGCGGGGCTGGATGTGCGCTTGCGGTATCGGCATGGAATTTGGCGCCGAAGGGCGGAACATGTGCGAGGCGTGCGGAGCGAAATATACGAAGTCTGGAGAACAGGTTACGCCTGCCGACAGATAGAGGAGAAGAATACGTGAACCCAGTGAGCGAAAAACAGATCCCTTTGCTGGACCTGCGGGCGCAGCATAAACAAATCCGCGAGGAGGTCCTGGCGGAGATCGTGCGAGTGGTGGATTCGCAGAAGTTCATCCTCGGCGAGGACGTAAAGAAGCTCGAGGCGGAGATCGCTTCCTACAGCGGAACGAAGCATGCCATCGGGTGCGCTTCCGGCTCGGACGCGCTGATGCTGGCTTTGATGGCGCTTGATGTCCATGCGGGTGATGAGGTCCTGACCACGCCCTACACGTTTTTTGCGACGGCCGGAGCGATTTCGCGCGTGGGAGCGGTTCCGGTTTTCGTGGACGTCGAAGAGGACACGTTCAACCTGGACGTGAGCCTGATGGAAAGCGTGCTGGCGGCGCATCCCAAGGTTCGCGCGATCATTCCGGTGCACTTGTTTGGCGGCTGTGCCGACATGGACCCCATCATGAAGATGGCGAACGAACGCGGGATTCCGGTGATCGAAGACGCCGCGCAGTCGATCGGTTCCGAGTACAAGGGCCGCCGGGCCGGTAGTATCGGACAGATTGGCGCTTTCAGCTTTTTCCCGAGCAAGAACCTGGGCGGGTACGGCGACGGCGGGATTATGACTACGGACGATGCAGCTCTGGCCGAGAGGCTGATGGCGCTGCGGGTCCACGGCCGCACGGGAAAGTACTTTCACCAATGGATTGGCGTCAATTCGCGGCTGGATGCGTTGCAGGCCGCGGTGCTGCGAGTGAAGCTCCGGTATCTGGATGGCTGGTCGGCGGGACGGGCACGAAACGCGGGGCACTACCGTACGCAGATGGCGAAGCTCGCAGTTCCAGTGATCCCTGCAAAGCCGTCCGTGTATCAGACGCGTCACGTGTACAACCAGTTCGTGATCCGGTGCGAGCAGCGCGACGGTTTGCAGGCGCACCTGAAAAAGCAGGGTATCGGGTCGGAGGTCTATTATCCGCTACCGCTGCATTTGCAGCCCTGCTATGCCGATCTGGGGCACAAGAAAGGCGACTTCCCGGTGAGCGAGAAGCTGGCGGCGGAATCGCTGGCTTTACCAATTCATTCGGAACTCGCAGGCGAGGATATCGACCATATCTGCGAATCGATTCGGGCGTTCTACGCATAGCATGCGTATCGTTTCGATCGTGGGAGCGAGGCCGCAGTTCGTAAAGCTGGCAGTCATCTGCCGCGCTGTGGCCCAACGTGAAGGGTGGGTTCACAGGATCATCCATACGGGGCAGCATTATGACGCCGCGTTGAGCTCCGTGTTTTTTGAAGAGCTCATGATTCCGCGACCCGATCACGACTTGGGCGTCGGTTCCGGGGCGCACGGCGAGCAAACCGGCGAAATGCTGAAGCGGCTGGAGCCGATTCTAGCCGCCGAAGGGCCGGATTGGGTATTGCTGTATGGCGACACCAATTCGACGCTGGCGGGCGCTGTGGTGGCTTCCAAGCTGGTGCTGCGCACCGCCCATATTGAGGCCGGACTGCGGAGCTACCGTCGTGGGATGCCGGAGGAGATCAACCGGATTGTCGCCGATCATCTGAGCGATTTGCTGCTCTGTCCGACGGCGCTGGCCATCCAAAATCTGCGGAAAGAGGGCTTGGCGGGGCGAGCGGTCCTGACCGGCGACGTGATGTACGATGCGGCAATCAAGTACCGCCAAATCGCCGAAAGCCGGGGCGGCTCGCTGGGGGATTCCTGGCGACGTGGCGAATTTGCCCTGGCAACCGTACATCGGGCGGAGAACACTGACGATCCGGAGAAACTTCGCGGCATCGCCGGTGCTCTTGACGAGATCGCGAGGACGATATGCCCGGTAGTCTGGCCCGTTCATCCTCGAACGAAGAAGCGGCTCAGCGACATGGGCTGCTCGACCGGCGCGGTTGCCACAATCGAGCCCGTCCCGTATTTTGAGATGCTCTTGCTGGAAAGCCGCGCGCGGTTTGTGCTCACGGATTCCGGCGGCGTGCAGAAAGAGGCCTATTTTTTCCAGGTCCCGTGCATCACGTTGCGCGACGAAACGGAGTGGGTGGAGACGTTAGAGAACCACTGCAACTCTCTCGCCGGGTCTTGCGGAGAGACAATCCTGGAGGCCACGCGGGCTATCGGCACGGCCGGCCCCTGGACCGCCGTCTACGGCGATGGCTCGGCAGGGATGGCCATCGTGAATGCTCTTGGGCAAGGCGCGACGCGCGGTGCGTAAGCAACCAGTCATGAGCCATTGCTGAGAGGTAGAAGAGAAAATCGTAACAAATACCCCATGAACCGCGAGAGCCTGGGTGCCTGATCGTGTCCTTTCGGCAGGGCGGCTCATGGGCCTCGATGCACCCCAAGGACAGGGATTCCCGGATAGGCTAGGCCCGATGAAATCCCAGCTCTCGGTCTGTGATCGTCTGCGCTTCCGCGGCGGCGCGAAAAATCTTGCCCTTGTCCTACTTTCAGCGGGTTGATCCAGCCGGCGATATTGGACTGGGTGCCCTGACGCCGGAAGACGCAGAGCGCCGGAAGTGTTCCAACCAAGCCCTCTCCTCTGACTTTGGCCGTCGGCCGTCGATGAGTACGGGACTTCGACAGAAATGCGTTTGCAACGGACTTGTGTCCTGCTTGGCGGAAAGTGGGATCGGCCCATAGCCGTCTCGTCAGCCTTTGCCGGAGATCCCCTGCAAGACTTCCCGACAATTACGTAACAGCTCACGATACTGTGCGTGTTCCGCTCTCGCCGCCTTCGTGTAGCGTCCGTCCGTTGTCACGGCCCGCCGGATGCGCTCGATCCCCTCCGCAGTTCTTGGTCCCGTGCTCTTCCCACCATGAAGCCGGCAGCGTCCGTTTGGCATCGCAGGGCACTGGCAGGGCAACCCGCGCCTGTTCTTCGCCCCACATCGTGCGGCCGTGGTCCAGTCTCCGCCCAGATTCCCATTCTTCAGCCATCCGCGGTTCATGCTACTTACCCTCCCTCCTTCGAAGTACTCACGGATCCCACAATCGC
>OBLT010001044.1_pt1 | contig 17917 bp, 16 predicted proteins | sample 1518721 | NCBI WGS metagenome assembly OBLT01 (sample SAMEA3539307, study PRJEB22396) | soil metagenome | biome: tundra; feature: field; material: soil | place: USA | collected 2010-05 | depth 0.15 m | reverse complement strand
ATCCGACTCCAAAAGAGAAGGAAGAACTCGACGAGCTTGTGGTCCGCTGTCCCAAATGCCAATCCGCGGAAGTCGTCTTTGAGGGAGGCACCTCTACGCTGGTAGTTGCAACGGATGACTCTTCCCAAAAATACAAATGGACCTGCGATTCGTGCGGCCACCGGTGGGAAGATGACGGGGTCGCGAAAGAGGAATGAGGCCGGGGCAAATCCCGCGAGGGACGAAGGCGGGGCGCCTTACGAACTACGGGGCAAGCCCCGACCGGTGGCCTGATCATGTACCGACGCAAGTTGATTTGCCAGCAGGTCTGCGATCAGCCTCTCCAGAACGAACAGATCGAGCTTCTTGGCCTCCCATTCCTTGTCGGCTGCTTCCAGAGCTTTGTAGTAGGGAGCCTTGTCGCTGGCGATCTGTTCAGGGATGGTTTTCCTTCCGGGCACTCGATATCCGAGTCGCAGACACAACAGCAGATACGAAAATGCTCGCGCCGTGCGGCCATTTCCGTCTGTGAACGGATGGATCCAGTTCAGCCGCCACAGCGCGTATGCGGCCAGATGAATCGGTGAACTCTTCTCCCAATTGTCATTCACGTAGTCACACATCTCTTCGATGACGCCGGGCACCAAGTGCGCGCCGATCGGCTTGTGTCGGCTCCCCTGAATTTCGATTCCCGCAGGACGCCAGTTGCCCGCGAATGAGCTGATCCCATCCAGGGCGATTCGGTGCAGGTGCAGTAAATGGGAAGGGCGCAGCTTGAACGGGCGGTCGGGCTCGGAGAAGGAGTCAACCATCTCGATGACCGCATCGAACTGTCTTAATCCGTTTCGGGCCTCTGCTTTGGCCCTTTCGTCAGGATCGGTGACCAGCGCGGCGTCAAGCGCCCGGCTATGCCGATCCTCGTGCTCGCTCGCCATGATGTGTGATTCCGAGCCCGCCCCCGATGGTCATCGTTTCAATGACTAGTCATTCCGAGCGAAGCGAGGAATCTGCAGTTTCTTTCCGCAGCGATTCAGCTTCCTGATCGACGGTTTCCCGCGTAATGCGGGAATTTTCAATCTTGGTGTTCCCGTACGCAAAGCTCCGCCGCTGCTCTTCTTTTTCCTGCGACGTGGAAACGTTCTTTCTGGCTTCGTCAAGAAGTTCTTGCAGACGGTTCGTCATGATTCACCCCTGGGACATGATGCACCTTATCACAGGAGGTGCTGAGGAAAACCCAGCACCTCTTCCGTGAGGAACCAGAGTCTTACCTGCCCATTCCATTCTAGCCCAGCTCGTTTGTGGGCTTCCCAAGGGGGACAGGTTCGCGGAATCCCACCTTTCGAAGCGCGAAAGGTGCGGCACCCCCAGCTCGGAGTTCGCAAAACCCCAACCTACGGGTGGTGTCGCGCAGCCGCAGTTCGCTTGAAGCCCTCATACCACGGGTCGGTCTGCCGCACCGCCTCTGTCACGAGATCGGCGACATCCTCGGGCGCGCCTTCAGACTCGGAGCCGTAGAAAAACGCGCAGCCATTCGACGTCCCGTCCTTGAATTGGAATGTGAGAGTCAGCTTGCACGCCGCGCCCAGCTGATTCTCGGAGCGATAACCCATTCCCAGGTGCTGCAGCATCGTCGCTGTCAAGCGTAGGCGCACCGCCTCGAAAATCGCCGGATCGCTTTTGCCAATGAAAAGTTCGCGTTCCGGCTTCTCAATGGTGCCCGTCCCCATCCGTTTAATGGAGCCGTCCGCCGACAGCATGATGAATAGTGACGGCTCGTGGTTGATATCGAGCGCGATAGAAAGCGCGCTAACGTCGGGAACCTCCCTGGCCCTGGCAATGGCAACGACCCTAGCCGGTGAACCTTCGGATGCGGCGTTCGGCTCCGAAGGAATTCGACCTCGTAAGAACCGGACCGCAATCAGGACAAGGATGGCAAGCGCAACCAGGCTGACGAGAAAGAACTTCATTTTATTGCCGCGACATTACCACGGAGGCCGGGGACGGGCAACCGATTGTCGAAGGCATCCCAAAATCCCAACCGGGACGGAGCGGGGGAATCCCAACTTTCGAAAGGCGCGAAAGGGTGGCGCATCCGGCGAACGATCCGTCATTTCTGGGGGAGCGGCCCTGATCCGGAATCATTACGTTCGCAGGCGTCGCACAATCGCGTCACAACATAGTCAACGAAGGAGCTCGCTTGCTTATACTCCTCATAAACTTCTTCCGCCGTTTTTTCGAAGGGGAAGCTTGCGAAGTTCTGATGCACTAGGCAGTTCCGCAAATACCCAAGCTCCAGGAAAGAATCACATCCTGCCTTCAATTGAGGGCTTTTCTTGACTTCGTCCTTCATCGAAGAACCGAGTACCTCCCCAAAGAGCTTGAAGAACGTGTTTGCCGTCCTGTTGTTCCAGTCAAAGTAAGTAGCGTATTGACGTTCAACCGCCTTCATTCGAACAAGGCAAAAAAGGGCGGGATCGCCTGCGGCGCGAATGGCGCAGAATATTAGGATCGCATCAGTAATTGTGTGTTCGAACAGGCTGGCCACGGACAGGGCCAGAAGCTTGCGGAAGTCATCGTCGACTATTTGGCGGAAGGAGGGTTCTGCTTGCCCACCGAGGTATTGAGCCAGCGCCTGATGCTCCGTATAGATCTTGTCTATTATGCTCTCGGCCATCGCATCACGCGCCTAGGAACTCCTTGGCCCGCTTGAGCCGAAATTTCACGTTCGTCGTACTTGTGGTCTTTTCGAGGCTCGCTTTCGCGAAGGCCGGGTCGTCCTTCAACTCTTCAAAGCTTACGAAGTCGAACGGTCGAAGGTCTACGTCTCGGCGCTTGAACGCGCTGGCGCAATGAACCGCAAAGACCGCTTCGAAAAGCGAGATGTTGAACTTACTCGTCTTACGACCATGAAAGGGTCGGTCTCCCAAACCTTCGGAGCTCTTCAGAAATGCACGAAACAGCCTCTCCAAGTATTGATTCTGTTCTTCTGACGTTGCCTTACTCTTTCGCGAAAAGTTGTTTAGGAATTTCACCATCGATGGCGCATATTCATCACCCTCGACCAGCATGGCGAAACCTCTCAGCAATACCTCCACATCTTTCATGTGAAGGTCGGGTTCCGATACACCTAGAAGTCGCCTCCACTGCAGCTCTCCGTTCAGCCGATAGAGAAGGTCGTAGAAAGCTGAGTGGTAGAGGCTAGTCCGAATCTCTTGAGGTTTCAGATTCATGCCGCCCGAGTTCAAGCGATTGAAAATCTCGTATATCGACGAATCGTCGTCGGGTGGTGACGTCTGTTTGATAATGATATTGCGAATTGTGCGCAAGTCAAACGTGGTTTTGAGGTCACCGAGCGTGGAGTAGTTGAGGCCGTTTAATCGATTCGGAAACTTAGGCAACTGTTCGGGTAGCTGCAATGAAAACTTCGAGAAGTAGACGTCATCTTGGAGTATTTCATCCGGAATTCTTCCCCGACTATCGAAAATGCTACGCAACTCAATTCTCTTCTCTTTCTTAGGGAAGCGCTGTTGAATGAAGTAATAGAGGGACATTAGCCTTTGCTGGCCGTCGATCACCTGGAAATTATTCCGCGCCTCCTCATAAAGGAATATTTGAGGGACGGGTAACCCGATGATCATCGACTCAATCAGCTTCGAAGCGCGTTTTATATCCCAAACGTAGTTGCGTTGAAAAGCCGGGATCTTGACAACGCCAGATTCGATGAAGTTGAAAAGTGTAAGAGTGTTGAAATCGTTGGGCGAAGCGGTTATATCGTACTCGCGAATATGAGAATCGACCTCCTCGGGCTCCTCCTCATCGAACCACTGACCGGCCGCAGTCGCCTCGTCCATCCCCGCTAGTTCTTCGTTGTCCTCGATCATCGCTTTTCCCTCGCTCGTAGACGAGCTTGAGACCAATAAAAGGGGCCACAGGTATCCCCCGCGGCCCCCTCGGTCCAACTAACTATCTATCAGCCCTCGCTAACTATTCATAGACCACTTCGGTGCCACTTACCTCAGCGGCTAAAGCCGTCGAGTTTGCCTGTTGTTGTGGCACCCTTCGACTTCGCTCAGGGCAGGCTATAAAACTCAGAGGTGCCCTTCCCTAAATCTCTGCGGTTGCGGTCTGCTGGGACTGGCTGGTTTCCAATCCACAAGCAAGATCAAAGTCAAAAGCCGCGGGCAAGAGTGCCCGCGCTACACCGGTTCCCCTAGACTCTGGGAAGACCTCGCTCCGCTACCAAGAATTGCCAGTCTCCGGCTAAAGTCTTGATTTATAAAGACTTTACAGTCACATCTTTTATTCTCAAAGACTTAGCGGCTGAATCCCGCTAAGTCTTTGACTTTGAAAGACCGCTACCAGGGGGGGTCAAGACTCTACCCCTCTAGCTGCAGCCGCTGGTTGATCCGCAGCTCATGCACTTGTAGCAACTGCCGTTGCGCACCATGATCGAGCCGCAGACGTGGCAACTCGGAGCGTCTCCCATATCGATCATGCTGGCCAGAGCGTCAGCAGCGTGGACGGAACCAGTTCTCAGTTCCCGGTTCTCAGTTCCCAGAGGAGTTGCGGCCGGGTCGAGGCCCGAGGTTCCTTCCTGCGTTGGCGACAGGGGCTTCTGACGCAGGTTCTCGAACAGGAACTGCTGCTGTCCGCTGAGGAAGCGCAGGTGCAGCCAGCGGAAGATGTAGTCCATGATCGACTTGGCATAGCCGATTTCGGGATGGCTCGACCAGCCGCTGGGCTCAAAGCGCGTGTGCGCGAACTTCTCGCAGTAGAGCTTCAGCGGCACTCCGTGTTGCAGCGCGATCGAAACCGCCAGCGCAAAGCTGTCCATGAGCCCCGAAACCGTCGAGCCTTCTTTCGCCATCTTGATAAAGATCTCGCCGGGTTCGCCGTCGGGATACAGGCCGACGATGATGTAGCCTTCGTGGCCTCCGATGTTGAACTTGTGGGTCACCGACCTGCGCTCTTCTTCCAACCGGTGACGCACGGCGCGCGGTGGAGCTTCGAGGTTCTCGTCTGCAGCATTCGCATTCGCAAGCGCCATGGCGGCTGCGTTTCTTGCGGCATCATCCTTGGTGGAGTTCGCCGTCTTGCTTCCGGCCGCGGAAAGCGGCTGCGACTGCTTGCAGCCATCGCGATAAACCGCTACCGCCTTCAGGCCCAGCTTCCAGGCCTGGATGAAAGCCTCGGAGATATCGTCCACCGTGGCTGCGTTTGGCAGGTTCACAGTCTTCGAGATCGCTCCAGAAATAAAGGGCTGAGCCGCAGCCATCATCTTCAGATGTCCCATGTAGTGAATGGAACGCGTGCCCTTCGACGGCTTGAATGAGCAATCAAACACAGCCAGGTGCTCGTCCTTCACGTGCGGGGCGCCTTCGATTGTTCCGGTGGCATCGACGTAGCTCACGATCGCATCGGTTTGCTCGTGGGTGTATCCGAGCTTGAAGAGAGCGCCGGGGACGGTGTTGTTGACGATCTTGATCATGCCGCCGCCGACTAACTTCTTGTACTTAATTAGCGCTAAGTCGGGCTCGATGCCGGTGGTGTCGCAGTCCATCATGAAGCCGATGGTTCCTGTGGGAGCCAGGACGGTTACCTGGCTGTTTCTGTAGCCGTGTTTTTCTCCGTGGGATAGGGCTTCGTCCCAGCATGCTTTTGACGACTCGTAGAGCGCGGTGGGGACGTTATTTTTGTTGATGTTGTTTACGCTGGCCCTATGCATTCTGATTACGTCTAAGAATGGTTCTCTATTTATGTACCAGCCGGGGCAGGCTGCTCCGGGCATGGCTTCCGCACTTGTTACTCCCAGTCTGGTTTGTACGGTGTCGGTTATGGGGCAGAGGGGTTCGCATTGTTCGGCTACTCTTGAGGATTGGAGATAGGCTTCGCCGCACATGATGGCGGTTACACAGGCGGCGTAATCTCTTCCGGCGTCGGAGTCGTAGGGCAGGCCTGCGGCCATTAGCAAGGCTCCCAGGTTGGCGTAGCCCAATCCTAGCGGGCGATAGTCGTGGGAGTTCTTGCCTATGAGTTCGGTGGGGTAGCCGGCGTTGTCTACCAGGATTTCTTGCGCGGTTATGGTGATGTCTACTGCGTGCCTGTAGGCTTCTACGTCGAAGGTGCCGTTGGGCGCGAACTTCAAGAGGTTCAGGCTGGCTAGATTGCAGGCGGAGTCATCCAGGAACATGTATTCGCTGCAGGGGTTGCTGGCGTTGATTCTTGAGGTGTTTTTGGAGGTGTGCCAGCGATTGACGGTGGTGTCGTATTGCATGCCGGGATCGCCGCATTGCCAGGTGGCTTCGGAAATTTTCTGGAGCAGATCTTTGGCTTTGTAGGTATTGACTACCCGGCCATCGACAATCGCGCGCGTGGAAAAATCGGTGTCGCGGGTTACGGCTACCATGAAGTCGTCCGTTACTCGGACGGAGTTATTGGCGTTCTGGAAGAAGATCGAGCTGTAGGCATCGGAGTCGGGATGCGATCCGTCGTAGCCCTGGGCTACGAGGGCATGGGCTTTGGCTTCTTCTTTACTCTTGCACTCTACGAAGTCGACGATGTCGGGATGGTCGATGTTGAGGATGACCATCTTGGCGGCGCGCCTGGTCTTGCCTCCGGACTTGATTACTCCGGCGAAGGCGTCGAAGCCTTTCATGAAGCTTAGCGGGCCGCTGGCGGTGCCGCCTCCGCTTAGAACTTCGGTGGAGGAACGCAGCGGAGAGAGATTGGTGCCGGTGCCAGATCCCCACTTGAAGAGCATGCCTTCAGTTTTGGCTAGAGTCAGGATGGAATCTAGCGAGTCTTTCACCGAATTGATGAAGCAGGCGGAGCACTGCGGACGCGTGTATCCGGTGGTGCCGAATTCTACTTGTTGGGTGGTGTAGTTCCAGTGCCAGTTGGTGGCGTCGGATTTGGGCTCCACGCGCTCGCAGCCTACGTTGAACCAGACGGGCGAGTTGAAGGCGACGTGCTGGCGGATGAGCAGGTGGACTAGTTCGTCGTGGAAGGTGGCGGCGTCTTCGGAGGAGCGGAAGTATCCGTCTTTCACGCCCCAGTCGCGGATGGTTTCGGCGACGCGGGATACCAGTTGGCGCACTCCGGTTTCGCGCTCTTCAGTGCCGATCTGCCCGTGCAGATATTTTGAGGCGACGATGTTGGTCGCGGTCATGGACCAGTCTTTGGGGACTTCGACATTTTTCTGCTCGAAGATCATGCCCCCCTGGGAGTCGGTGATCTGCGCGTTGCGAAGTTCCCACTCGACTTCGTTGTAGGGGGAGACACCGGGCTTGGTGAAAAGGCGGCGGAAGGTTAGGCCTTGGGCCTTCTTCTTAGTAGTGCTGGCAGCGGATTGAGTTTTAATTTGGTCGCGCACTTCGGGCATTTCCTTCTCCTAATATTAGATGATGGCGTGTAAAGAACAGATTTCAATGTTTCACAAGTCAGATCGCCAAACGGTCCCTCGACTCCACTCATTTCCAAGAATGTATGCGGCGTTGCGGCGGTACTTTGCGCCGCAACGCACGGCCCTAATGGGGCGTCTGATTTCGAAGAGCTTGTGCTATCGCTAAAGCGATGCCCGGATACGAAGCGGTACCCGGAACCCAAACGGAGCCCTGACACGAAGCAAACTCTTAGGGAGCTGGATCGCCCTGCAGGCTCTTTCGGTAATTGTGGTCGGGGAGCGCGGTGGTGAGGTTGTGCTCAGCTGGGCGCGCTGGCTGGGCAACACCTAATGAGCTGCGCTCGGCTTGGACGGGCGAGGACGCCCGTCGCTCCACTAACTGCGAATCGGCGGCTGGGCTTTCGATGCCATGACGGGCAAAGGAGGCGGCAACTAGTTCGATCAAACCTTCCATCGGGGCTCCTAATGGCGCGGGAGAGACGGGGCTAGCTCCGTCTCTACACGAGCTCTAATTCCTCTTGATGAATCCCCCCGAGGGGATGCCTGGCATAGCCAGACCGGGGGAAGTCACCGCTGGTTTCCATCTGCTTTTCCATCCAATATGGAAGGATGGTTTTCCGTAAAAGGGGAAGACGCGAAGTCACCTCAACTTTGAGTCTCGCCCCGGTGTTTTGCGGTCATAGCCCCTTATAAGGAGGTCTGTAAAAGTGCTCTGGGATGCTTAACGTACTCCCGTATATGGGGGCTGTCAAGAGAGAAATACCACAGCTTGTGGCCCGAAAGTGGTAAGGGTATCGAGTTGGGAAAGGTGGAAGACAAAGTCTTAAGGTTCCAAGGTTTCTGGGCTTCTGGTTTCAAGCTCTCGTGGCCTGAACCGCGGCTTTACGCGGTGGCTCTGGTGCGATCTTCAGGTGGCAAGGCTCGGGTTACGGGCCGGGCGAGGACGCCCGGCGCTCCATTATTTGGTACTAGAGGGACATAGATGTCTTCGAAGAGGGCTTGGGTGGTGATGCGTCTCATGCCTTCGGAGGACTCGACGAGGTAGTCGCCGGGGCGGCCGGATTGTTCGCGGCCTAGAGCGTCGGTAAAGATGAGTGGTTCGGTGAGTTGACGAGCGCGCACCAGGAAACGGGTGCGATAGACGGTCCACTGACTTTCGAAATTCATAAGGCTTTCTTTCACCCTTGGTTGGGTTCGCTTCAGGCTTTCAAAATTTTGACCGAGCGTGGTCGCCGCTCGGCAGATCTTGTTTCAAAAGTGAAGAGGACTGTACGCGCACAAAGGGGGCGGGTCAATTCCATAAGAATGGTGCAACGGTGGAATTCCTGTTCCCGAATTGGATGTGATGAATCGGGATGAAGCATGAATCCAGGGTAACGGCGGTTGGCGCACGAGGGGCGGGGTTTGAGTCGGCTGCTAGAAATTGGGCTGAATATTTTGGGGGTTGGGGGACAGGATTTGCACAGCGGGTGCACAGGTTTGGAACAGTGGGCAGCGAGTTCCGCTGGAAGATTGGCTCCTGTCCATAGGCGGTATATCATTCGGGCGACATGGACGCTCTCGATCCGGCTGCGGAATGGCTGCACCTCTCCGAGCGTTATCGGCGAATGAGCGACGGCGAACTGCGGGTGCTGGCGCGGCAAAAATTCTGTCCAGCGGTTGGGATGGGGGATACGCGGGAGTATTGGCACCTCCGCAGAGGTCAAAGGCTTTACTACAGAGGAGACGGGGGAAGGCACGGAGGATACGCAGGTGAGGGTTCTAGTTTTATTTGTCGGGATTAGTGTTGTTAGCTTCTGCGCCGCAGGAGTTGGGGAGGAACATGCGGCTGTCGCGACGCCAACTCGCGTGGTGGTGCTGGGAACCGGGAACCCTAGTGCGGATCCGGAGCGGTGGGGGCCGGCGGTGGCGGTGGTGGTGAATGATCGGGCATATTTGATCGACTGTGGGCCGGGGGTGGTGCGGCGTGCGGCGGCAGAGAAGAATGGGATTGCGGCGGTCAAGGCTAAGGAGTTGAAGATTGTTTTCATCACTCATTTGCATTCCGATCACACGCTGGGCTATCCGGACCTGATTTTTTCGCCTTGGGTGCTGGGACGGAAAGAGGCGCTGGAGGCTTATGGTCCGCGTGGGCTGAAGAGTATGACTTCGCACATCGAGAAGGCTTGGGCGGAGGACGTGCGGACTCGGCGGCAGGGACTGGAACAGGCTAACGCTACGGGATACAAGGTCAACGTGCATGAGATTCAGGCAGGAGTCGTGTATCGCGACTCGAACGTTACGGTCACTGCGTTTCCGGTTCGGCATGGGACGTGGAAGGAAGCTTATGGGTATAAATTCGAGACTCGAGATCGGAAGATTGTGATTTCGGGCGATACCGCGCCATCGGATGAGGTGGTGAAGGCTTGCGACGGGTGCGACGTGTTGCTGCATGAAGTCTTTAATCCGCGTGGGGAGGAGTTGAGGGAAGAGCATTGGAAGGAATATTTTCGGACGTTTCACACATCACCTTCGGAGCTCGGGGAGATTGCGCGGCGGGCTCGGCCTAAGTTGCTGGTGGTGTATCACCAATCACTGGAAAAATTGCCGGAGGCGGATTTGGTGGAGCAGATTAAGAAGGAGTATTCAGGGGAGTGGGTATCGGCTAAGGATCTGGGAGTGTATTAGGACTGGCGCCAGATTGCAGATTGCGGAAGTCAAAATCATAACCACAGAGGGCACAGGGGTACACAGGGGGAGGCCCGGAACTGCGAAACGCTATGTTCAGGACACGATTCAAACTCAACATTGTTACTGAATTCCTGCCTCCAGCTCGGACTGGGAAAACGCAAAAGGCGATCATCCTTTGCGATGGGATGCCTTCGATTCCCCGCAAGCAGCCGTTGGCGGAATTTCTTGCTGCGAAGGGGTATTGGGTGTTTTATCCGCGGTATCGCGGGGCTTGGGAGAGTGGCGGGGAGTTTCTGGAACGGTCGCCGCACTTGGACATTCTGGATGTGATTGGCGGGCTGGGGAGGGAGTTTCGGGAGTTAGCGTTTGGGCGGCGGTTTCGGGTGGAGGTGGATGACGTGTTTGTGATTGGGGGGAGTTTTGGCGGGGCGGCGGCGATTCTTGTTTCGCTTGATCCTCGGGTTAAGAAGGTGGTGGCGAATTGTCCGGTGGTGGATTGGGGGATTCTTCCTCGGGAGCAGAAGAAGGAGACTTCGAATCCTAGTTACGCCGCTTACATTCGGGCGGCGTTTGGGGAGGGGTATAGGCTGTCGGATCGGAATTGGAAGAAGCTGAGCGGCGGGAAGTTTTATAACCCTGTCTATCACGCGGCGAAAGTTAGTGCTTCTAAGGTCATGATGTTTCATGCGCAGGATGATCCTTATATTCCTTATCGGTCGGTGGAGACATTTGCTCGGGTTACGGGGGTGAAGCTGAAATTGTTGCGGCTGGGCGGGCATTTAAGCACGGACTTGATTGTCCGGAAGTATTGGGTGGAGATTCGGAAGTTTTTTGAGGGTTGATGGTTCCCTTCCGATTCGCGGGTTGGATGAACTTACTCTCGGCCGCAGAAGGAGTTACCAACAGGGGCTAGCAGGCTGCTGAAAAACTCCAGGGGAATCTGATTGAAGACGGGACTTTCCACCGCGAATGCTGTTAAGAAAGGAGCATGCGCGGAGAACAAGAGCAGCAAGACGCAATGTTCAGCTACGTATCAGCGGAGAAGCGGGTGCCGGAGAATCACCCCTTACGGGCGGTGCGGCGGATGTGCGACGAGGCACTGCGGGCGCTCTCGGCGCGCTTCGACGAACTGTATTCGCCTACGGGGCGACCGTCGATTCCGCCGGAGCAGTTGCTGCGAGCGCTGTTGCTGCAGGTTTTATACACGGTGCGCAGCGAACGCTTGCTGATGGAAGAGCTGGATTACAACCTGTTGTTCCGGTGGTTTGTGGGGTTGCGCATGGACGATGCGGTGTGGGACGCAACCGTGTTCAGCAAGAACCGGGAGCGGCTGATCGAAGGCGAGATCGCGGAGGCGTTCTTGGCGGCGGTGTTGGGGCAAGCGCGGCAAGCGCAGTTGCTCAGTGACGAGCACTTCAGTGTGGACGGCACGCTGGTGCAAGCCTGGGCCGGGCAGAAAAGTTTCCAGCGCAAATCCAACGACGGCAGTTCCCAGGGTGGGAGCGGCACGGGCAATGAAATGCCGGATTTTCGGGGAGAGAAGCGTTCCAACCAAACCCATCAGTCCAGCACCGATGCGGATGCGCGCTTGTACCGCAAAGCGAATGGAGCGGAATCGAAGCTGGCCTACCTGGGACATGTGCTGATGGATAACCGTCACGGATTGGTGAGTGCCGTTCGGCTGACCCGGGCGCACGGCAAAGCGGAACGCGAGGCGGCGGTGGAAATGATCGCCGCACGCACCGCGGGAGGAAGACCAAAGAAGAAGCGGATCACCGTGGGAGCGGACAAGGGATTCGACACCAAAGATGCGGTGCGCGACTGGCGCGGGCTGGGGGCGACGCCGCATGTCGCGCAAATCACCAAACAGCACCCGAGCGCGATTGATGGCCGCACCACCCGGCACGTGGGCTACGCCATGAGCCAGAAAGTGCGGAAGCGCATCGAAGAAGTCTTCGGCTGGATGAAGACCGTGGGATTAGTGCGGCAGACCAAGATGCGCGGGGTAGCGCGAGTCGGCTGGATGTTCGCCTTCACGGCGGCGGCCTACAACCTGGTCCGATTGCGGCGACTGATGCCGCTGCCGACTTAAAGATCAACTCGCCCGGACCGCCCGCCCGCATCGAGGGGCGAACAAACGGGCCACAAAAAAGAGCTCGAGAGGGGACCGAAGCACCAAAGTAAAGGTGTTTTTCAGCAGCCTCCTAAAGCCCGCGTTGATTTTGCGGATTTACGCGGCCCCGAAGGGCCGCTCTTCCACGGTGATGCACGCAGTCGTGACTCTTCGGCAAGCTTTAAAGCCGCCCTTTCCAAAACCCCTTTCTAGCGCAAGTGACTTTGGTCTAGTTGGATGGCTTCGGTTCGGCGGGAGGTTGTTTCCCGGGCAGGGATCGGAGGTAGTTGACCAGATTCCAGAGTTGCTCGGACTGGACGCGACCGCCTTCGTGAGGCATGTTGCCGTGGCCATTCTTGAGGATATAGAAGAGTTCACCGTCGGTGCGGTCTTTTAGGAACGCGGGATCGGCGAGGTCGGGGATCTTCAGATCCTTGGCAACATCGATTTTACCGTCGCCGGTGGCGCCATGGCACTGAGCGCAGTCGTAGCCGTAGATCTTCTTGCCCTCAGCGATGGATTCGGGAGTGGACTTCACCGGGTTGGGCTCTCGGGCGGCCTTGACGGGAACCGGCGTGTAGGCCGTCTTGGGAGTTGGTTTGGATTCTTGGGCCGCGGAAAAGAAGGCAACGAGGAGGAATAGGGTAAGAGCTGGCGCGGGCTGGCGCATGGCAACCTCCTGACAGCGAGACGGCGAACTGTCTGAATCTATCTTACGCTGTGAGGGAAGGGGGGCGGACGAATGCGTCCGCCCCTACGCGAGCTTTGCTACTTCTTTAGTGATGCTTGGTAGCGCTTGTTGATTTCTTCCCAGTTGACGACGTTCCACCAGGCTTGCAGGTATTCGGGGCGGCGATTGTTGTATTTGAGATAGTAGGCATGTTCCCAGACGTCGTTGCCGAAGATGGGATAGAGGCCTTGCGAGAGCGGGCTGTCTTGGTTTGGGGTGCTGAGGATTTTTACTTCGCCTTTGGAATCTCCGGCTAGCCAGACCCATCCGCTGCCGAACTGGCCTACACCGGCGGCGTTGAATTTTTCCTGGAAAGTTTTGAAGTCGCCGAAAGTCTTCTTGATTACGTCGGCTATGGGACCGGTGGGATCGCCTCCGCCTTTGGGCTTCATGATGTTCCAGAACATGGTGTGGTTGACGTGGCCGCCGCCGTTGTTGCGGACGGCACCTCGGATGTCTTCGGGAACGGCGTTCAGGTCGCGGATTAGATCTTCGGCAGTTTTCTTGTGCAGGTCGGGATGCTTGTCCAGGGCCGCGTTCAGGTTCTTGACGTAGGCGGCGTGATGCATGTCGTGATGCAGATGCATCGTCTTTTCGTCGATGGTGGGTTCCAGGGCCGTGTAATCGTACGGCAGGGGGGGTAGTTCATGCGGCATTTTTCATTTCCTCCAAAGCATTATGGATGACGGGGTGCGGTTGAAAGATTCATGCGGGGCGGGTTCGGCTTCCCCGCGCGCCCCCTATATTTGTAACACTTTGGCGGAGGGAATTGAGCGACTTCCGGAGCGTGAGTCAAAAGCTTTCACTACCAAGGGCACGAAGGCCCACGAAGGAAACCCCTTAAGGCTAAAAACCTTCGTGATGAGCTGGCCTTATATAATTCGTGGTTGTCTTTGTTTCTTTATTTTTCTTCTCTAGTGTCTTGGTTTTTGCGGTAACGGTCTGGGAGGGGTCTTTGAAAGTTCTATTGCTGGAGAATATTAGCGGGGTGGCGGCTTCTCAGTTTGAAGAGGCGGGGTTTGTGGTGGAGTCGCTGAAGGGGGCGCTGGAGGAACGCGAGCTGGTTGAGAAGGTGCGCGGGACTTCGATTCTGGGAGTGCGTTCTAAGACTCGGATCACGGCGGCGGTTTTGGATGCGGCTCCGGAACTGGTTTCGGTGGGGGCGTTCTGCATTGGGGTGGACAAGATTGATCGCGCGGCTTCGAGCGATCGCGGGGTGGCCGTGTTTAACGATCCGCATTCGAACAGCCGGTCGGTGGCGGAGCTGGCAATGGGGGAGATCATCCTGCTGCTGCGGCGGACATTTGAGGCTAGTACGCGGTTGCATGGCGGAGTGTGGAATAAGTCTTCGGCGGGATCGCATGAAGTGCGCGGGCTGACTTTGGGGATTGTGGGGTACGGGAAGATTGGGTCGCAGGTGTCGGACCTGAGCGAGGCTTTGGGCATGCGGGTGGTGTTTCATGATGTGGCGCATGTGCTGGCTCGGGGGAATGCTCGTCCGGTTAGCTTTCGCGAGTTGCTGGAAATTTCGGACGTGATCACTTTGCACGTGGATGGGAAGGCGTCGAATCAGGATCTGTTTGGGGAAGAAGAGTTCCGCGCTATGAAGGATGGGGCTTGCCTGATTAATCTTAGCCGCGGGTTTGTGGTGGATCATGAGGCTCTGGCCCGGCATTTGAAGAGTGGAAAGCTGGGTGGAGCGGCAGTGGATGTGTTTCCGTCGGAACCGGAGACGGGTGGGGCATTTGCCAGCGCGCTCCGCGGGCTGGCTAATGTAATTTTGACTCCTCATATTGGCGGGAGCACGGAGGAAGCGCAGCAGAATATTGGGCAGTTTGTATCGGCGCGGATGATCGATTATTTCGCCAGCGGGAATTCTCTGCTGAGCGTGAACCTGCCGCATTGTCATCTGGACTATGAACCGGGATCGCACCGGCTGATGCATATGCATCACAATGTGCCGGGAATTTTGCGGGCGATTAACGATATTCTGGCGGACCGGGGGATCAATATCGACCGGCAAGTGCTGGATACTCGCGGGCCGCTGGGATATGCGATTTACGACATCAATCAGGCTTGCGACGCGGCGCTGCTGGCCAAGTTGCGGGCGGTTCCACACACGATTCGGGTGCGGGTGCCGGGCGTGGCCCGGGGGTGATTATGTGCCAACGAAGTCAACATCTTTACCACTGAGGTCACAGAAAAACACGGGGGAAAGAGAAGCGAGATTGGAGCGGTTTTCGCGGACAGGAGTGTCCGCGCCACACGGGACTATTTTGTGGCGGCGCGTTTTAAGCGGTCTTGAATGGCTTCCCATTCAGACGTGCTGGGCGGGAGATCAACCGCAATCCAGTCGTAGTTTCCGGCGTCGGCTTGGTGGAGGACTTCGTAGAGCGCGGCGGCGTAGTCGGCTGCGGATTGCGGCATGTGGTGGATGACGGCGTTGGTGCGGTTGGGCGGTTGCTGGTGCTGCAAGTAAATTCCCTGGCCCTGATCGGGCAATTTCCCGTTCCTAACTAAATATACGGTTGTGCGCGGACTGTAGTGGCGCGGGTGCATTCCGGGCGCGGGGTGGGCTCCGGCTTGAACTTCCGGCGCATCGGCTACTGGGCCGATGATGGCTTCGAGTTCGGTGCGGGAAATTCCGCCGGGGCGGAGCAGGGTTGGCCTGGACTCGGCTAGCGAGAGCACGGTGGATTCGATGCCTACGGTGCAGCGGCCGCCGTCGAGGATGAGATCTACATCTGAGCCCAGGCTTTGGCGGACGTGGTCGGCCGTGGTGGGGGAGAGTTGAGTGAAGCGGTTCGCGCTGGGCGCGGCTAGTGGAATGCGGGCGGCTTCGATGAGAGCTAGCGCTACGGGATGATTGGGCATGCGTATCGCTACGGTAGGAAGACCGGCGGTGACTATGTCGGGGATGGTGCGTGGCGGTGCCGAGTTTTGCCCGGCGGGACAGCCGAGGGCGGCTGTCCCTGCGTGGGACTTGGGAAGAACCAGGGTTAAGGGGCCGGGCCAGAATTTCTGGGCTAGGCGGTCGGCGATTTCTGGCCACGTCGCTACTAGCGACTTGGCCATTTCTATGGATGCTACGTGGACTATGAGCGGACTGGTGGCGGGTCTGCGTTTGACGGCGTAGATGCGGGCTACGGCTTCGGCGTCCAGGGCGTTGGCGCCTAGACCGTAAACGGTTTCGGTGGGGAAGGCTACCAGGCGGCCGGCGCGGAGGAGATGGGCGGCTTGGTCGATTTCGGCGCGGTCTAATAACGGCACAGAATTATTTTAGAGGTAAAGGCAAAGACATAACCACAGAGGGCGCAGGGGGACACGGGAAGCACTTATGGAAATGCCGGGCGGGGACGCCCGGCTCTCCACGGGCAAATTCATGAATTACTTTTTCTTGTCTTCTTTCTTTTCTTGTTCTTCTACTGCCAGATTGTTCGTCACTGAGAATGCGCCTTGAACGCCGTTGGCTTGCATGCCAGCGATTTGTTTTTCCATCTGGCGAGCGACTACCCCTTCGAGCGTGATCTTTCCGTTGTTGACGATGATGTGAATGGGCGGGACGGCACGCAACTGGTACTGACTTAAGACGTCGTTGCTATAGATGGCGCGGTAGGCAGCACGGCGGATTCGGTCGTCGTTCATGGAGGTGGGAAGGACCTCAATGTTGTTGACTACCTTCTCGACACCTTCAATGTGCTTGACGGAGTTCTCGGCGTCGGACTTGAGAGTGGGGCGCGAGACCTGGCCTTGCAGGGTCACGGTGCCATCAGGATCGACCTTGTAGGCGAGGTTGTCGAATACGCCGTAGTAAGGAAGCATCACGAGTTCATGACGAACTTCCTTGTAGATGCGGTCGATGCTCTTCTGATTGAGCGCGCCAGTTGGCTGGTTGTCCTGGATGGCGGGACTGGCTAGGGCTGCCATCGAGAAAATTAGTGGGAGAGCTAGAAGTGCGAGCAGTGGTTTCTTCATTTCATTGACCTCACGCAGGATTACCCGCGGCACGCTAAGAGCCTGAAATACTTTGCACTATTCTGACGCTGAAAAGGGACGAGAAGTTGCTTTTTCTTGCGGCGGGGGACGGGCGGGGACGCCCGTCGCTCCACGATCTAATGCGGAGGGTTGGCTATGAAGCATTGGTGAACGAAGTCCTGAGAGAAACGGGTGACTACCTCCGGGGGAACATCTTTTTCTTGCAGTTCGTGGAATTGGAAATCGATGGTGCGGTCGGACTTTACGGTGGCTAACAGGTATCCGTAGACATTGGTTTTTGCAGCAGGGCTGGCGTTTTGGGGAAGAACGTAGCGGACGGCGCCGGCAGTGCCGACGATCCATCCGGAAAGAACGCCATCGTTGCTGCGCCAATAATCGGTGTTGAAGATGCCGTCCATGAAGAAGTGGGAGTGGCTGGCGAGGATGTAGATATTCTTGGTCGCGGCTTGCTGCAGCTTGAGCAGATCGGTATAGGCGCGGCGTCCGCTGGCTTCGGCTTGGGGAACGTCGCTCATGCTGTGGCCCCGTGCCAGGCTGTCGGGAAGGGATTCGTGCATGGCGACCACGACGGTGGCGATGGAGGAATCTTTGGCGTCGGCGTCGAGCACGCGCTCCAGCCAGGCAAGTTGATCGTTGTCGAACTGTTCTGGGGAGGCATTGTCGAGAGTGATGAAGTCTATGCCTCCGCGCTGCCAGTGATAGTAGGTATGGAGGCGGTGGTCTTTCGGGTTATCGTGGAGGCGTTGCTGCTTCAGGTCTGGCGTATCGAGCCAGTCAGCAAATTGGATGAGATAGTCGGCGCGAGTCTTGGGCGGAATAAGTTCGTGATTACCGATGGCCAGATAGACGGGAGTGTCGGCGAAGGGCGCGAGTTGGTTTTGGATGAAGTCGTCCCAGGCATTGTTTTCGTAATCGCTGATTAGCGGTGGAGCGGCGGCTTGCTGTTTGTAATCCTGGTCGAAATCGTAGATCGCGCGGAAGTCGCCGAGATGCCAGTAGAAGGCAGCTTGATCGTGGTGCGCGCCGG
>OBLT010001043.1_pt1 | contig 17922 bp, 20 predicted proteins | sample 1518721 | NCBI WGS metagenome assembly OBLT01 (sample SAMEA3539307, study PRJEB22396) | soil metagenome | biome: tundra; feature: field; material: soil | place: USA | collected 2010-05 | depth 0.15 m | reverse complement strand
CTGGCTGCGGGACAGGAGCTCACCCATGCTCACTGATCCGCAACGGATGCAGATTGAGCCCATGACAGCCGCGCACTCGGACGCGGTGCTGGCGATCTATCAGGCAGGCATCGACGAGGGCAACGCGACCTTCGAGACCCAGGCTCCGGGCTGGGGGGAGTTCAGCGCCGCCAAGCTGCGCGGGCACAGCTACGTGGCAGTCGTCGCGGGCGAGGTCCTGGGCTGGGTCGCGGTGTCTGCCGTGTCTGATCGCTGCGTCTACGCCGGAGTGGTCGAGCATTCCGTGTACGTGCACCCCGGCGCCAGAGGGCAGGGCGTCGGCCGCACGCTGCTGGACGCCCTCATTGCCTCCACCGAGGCCGCCGGGATCTGGACTATCCAATCCGGGATTTTCCCCGAGAACGCCGCCAGCGCAGCCCTCCACAAGGCCACCGGTTTCCGCGTCGTCGGAACCCGGGAGCGCGTCGGCCAGCATCACGGGCACTGGCGTGACGTCCTGCTCATCGAGCGACGAAGCCCGGCGATCGGATGAGCTCACCACCCGAGGGGGTGCGGGCTCTCCTGTGCGCGGAGATCGATCTGCTTCGGCAGGTCGTCGCCGGTCTCGGCGACGCCGAGTTGATAGCCGCGACTGGTTGCGCCGGCTGGCGGGCCGCGGACCTCGTCGTTCATCTACGTCTCGGCGCCGAGGCGGTCCTGGTCGGGCTGGCTTCGCCGACCGGGGAACCAGTGGACCGGAACTACGTTTCCTACTGGCGCGAGTCCAGTGTTCGGTTAAGGCACGTGTCACGGCGCTGGGGCTCCTGGTTGCCGCCCCGCGTAGCGGGGATCACCCTGCAGGGCGTCCAGCCGGCGGGCGAGGGCTCCGGCGGTGGATTCGCCGATCAGGGTGCGGGACCTGGATGGCTGTTTGGGCAGTGCCCACCACTGGCCGGTCCAGGGTCCGAACCAGGTGTGCCACGCGGCATACTGCCCGGCCAGCGTGGCCGCGTCCGCGCTGGTGGCTGGCTGGGGTGACAGCGGCAGGCTGGCATCGGCAGCGACAGCGGCCTCGGTGGGGTGGAACTCAGCCCAGACGACCCGGCCGCGGTGATCGCCGTCGGCACCGCAGCTAGCCGACAGCCGCTCAAGGATGTCGAGCCCGCGGTCGGCCTCTGCCATCAGGTTCGAGCCCGGCTCGCGGCGGAACGGGGCGGTTGGGGCGCCGCCGTCGCCCACCGCGACGCGCGCGGTACGTCCCTCCCAGCTCACCTCGGTGGTGAAGAAACCGTCGCGGCCGCTTGCGGTGTGCCGGATCGCGTTCGTCGCGAGTTCCGCGGCGCAGAGCACGATGTCATCGCAGTCGGGATGGTCGGCCAGCAGTTCGGCGACGAACCTGCGGACTTCGCGGACCTGATCTTCCTTCCCGGGAAAGACCTTGCGCCACCTCACGGAACTCCTCGGCGGGACACCGGGCCCAGCCGTCGGCCGACCGGGCTACCCGCGAGCCTCGGATCTGAGACCGGTCGTAGCCCCGCGACAAGCAGCTCCATGGACGGATCATCCTCCTTCCATGCCGGCCAGGGGCGGCCTGTGCCGATTCTGGCCCCCCTGGGAGGCCTGGCATGGCCTGGCCGGTTTCCCGGAGTCAGGAGGAAGCAGTCATATACTCATCGGCCGAACTCGCGCAGAAGCTGGGGCAGTTGCGGCGGAAAGAACGGCTCGCCGGCGGATTCGAGTTCTTCCGGGCTCCACCAGCCGTAGCCGTCGACTGTTTCCTTCTCGATGTCATCCAGATCGTCCAGCGACACCGGGCCGTGGCCGACCCGGAGCAGGAAATAGGTCTCGGCCTGCCGGTACTGAGTCCCATCGAAACTGAACTCAATCTCCCGGTGCCACACCGGATCGCCCAGGCTTTCCGGCTGGGCTGCTATCCCGGTCTCTTCCCGCAACTCGCGGCTGGCGGCTTGGGCTGCGTCTTCGCCGGCGTCGATGCCGCCGCCCACCGTGATCCAGAACGGATGCGCGGGGTCGGCTGGATCGAACCCGTGCAAGAGCAGGACCCGGCCGTCCTGATCGATGACGAGCACCCGCGCGGCACGGCGGTCTTTAGCACTGTCGTTGCTCACGCCGGGACACTGTATCTGGCCACCGATGAAGCATCGGGAGGAGATCCGGCGGTGGCTACGCCGAGCTGCCCGCCCCGGCCACCATGACGCTGACGTTCAGGGTCTGGACCGGCTTCGAGCAGGTCGGCGACGTGAAGCTGAGGTAGATCGGCGTCGTCTGGTTCGGCGGGAAGATCTGCAGGTAGTGCGCCGCGACCATTCCGCACTTAGCCGGGGGGAAGTTGCCCGCGTCCACGATTTGCAGCAGCGCGTTGGCCACCGCCCCAGGCGCGAGCGTGACCAGGGTCCGCGGGGTGATCTTGCTCTCGGCGGCGGCGAGGCCGATCTGCTTGACGGGCGTCCCGCCGGCCAGCGAGACGCCGGGGTAACCGTAGAGGGTGCAGGTGACGGTGCCGATGTTGGTGAAGTCGATCACGGTGTAGACGCTGCCCGCGGTGCCCTGGGAGATTCCGATCTTGGCTTTGAGGGAGCGGGTCGGGCACGCGGCGGGTCCGGCTGCCGCGGCCGGTGTCGCAGCGTGGGCGGGGCTGGCCGCCGCGGTGCTGGCCGGGCTCGTGCTGGCCGACGGGGCAGGGCTGGCTGTCGTCGCTGTGGTGGCCGGCGCGGCGGAAGGGCTGGAGGTGCCGCAGGCCGCGGCGAGCGCCGCAATGCAGGTGAGCGCTGCTCCGGCGATCGCTTGCCGGGCTGTACGTGGGGATGCAGTCATCGCGAGTGTGTCTTTCTGCCCAGGGGCGGCTCCGCGAGCCGTGTGACAGATATGACGTCGGCCGGGGCATCGTGGTTGGCCCGGCGGGCATTGGTAATGTCACAGTTTCGCCACGGCAGTCGGGCGGCAGTCATCCGCGCCGAGCACGAGCAGGCCGGGCACCGTCCTCGCATACCGGGCATACGGGCAACTCTGGCCTTAATTTCGGGCAGTCGCCCTCGTAGTCGTTGATAACGGCGCCGGTGACCGGTGGCGCGCTGTTAGGCGGGTGGGTCAGGCTGACGTGGTCGCGTGCTCGCCGCGCGCGGGAACCTCGGAGTCGGCCCAGCACCGGACGATGTCGCGCATCGAAAGCAGCCCCGTCACATCGTTGCCCTCGACGACCACGAGGTGCCGGAAACCGGCCTGCACCATGGTCTCGGCCGCGCGCTGAAGGGTCCAGTCAGGTGTCGCGAACACGACGTGTTCGGTGCGGTGCTGGGCGGCGACCTCAGTGTCCGGGTCCTGGCCGGCGCCGATCGAGTCGAGGATGTCCCGCTCGGTCAGGATGCCGATCCCGGCGTGCTCGGAGTCAATCACCACCGCGGCGCCCACCCGGCGGGCCGACATCAGCCGCGCTGCCTCGCGCAACGTGTGCGCTGGCCCGATAGTCAGCACGAGCCTGGACATGCCTTCCCGAACCTTCATGATCGATCACTCCCAGCGGCGCTGCTTGAGATGACGCTTCCGGCCGTAGCGGCGGGACCGGATGCAGTGGCGGTCGCTACAAAGCTGAGTTTGTGCCTTTGTGACAGCTCGTCATCTACAGCATCCGTGATACCGCGCCTGAGGGCAACCCCCCCGGGTGGTTCAGGCCCCGGGCCCGGCGAGATGGCCGAGCACCTCGTCGTGGAAGCGCCCGTTGGTACACACGGCGCTACCGCCTTGCGGGGTGGCGTTCCCGGCCAGGTCGGTGAAGATGCCGCCGGCTTCCTCCACGATCACCTGCAGGGCCGCGAGATCCCACAGCGAGACGGTGGGCTCGGCTGAAATGTCCACGGACCCCTCGGCGACCAGGACGTGCGACCAGAAGTCCCCGTAGGCCCGGGTACGCCAGACGGAGCGGGTGAGCCCGAGAAAACCCTGCAGCCGGCCCTGTTCCTCCCAGCCGGACAGGCTCGAGTACGAGAAGGAGGCATCCTCGATCTTCGCGACTTCGGAGACGCGGCAGGGGCTCGCCTTGGTCAGGCCGCGGCCTGTCCACGCACCGCCGCCGCGTGCCGCCCACCATCGACGGGTGAGGGTGGGCGCGGACACGACGCCGACCATTACGTCGTCGCCGTCCATCAGCGCGATCAGGGTGGCCCACACCGGAACGCCGCGCACGTAGTTCTTGGTGCCGTCGATCGGATCGATCACCCAGCACCGCGGCCCCTTGCCTACCCGGCCGAATTCCTCGCCGTGTATCGCGTCCCTGGGGCGCGCCCGGCGCAGCACGTTCCGCAGCGACTCCTCGGTCGCACGATCTGCGTCGGTCACGGGGGTGAGGTCAGGCTTGGTCTCCACGCGCAGGTCGAGCGCCCGGAACCGGCGCGTGGTGATGTCGTCCGCCGCGTCCGCGAGGACGTGGGCGAACCGCAGATCGTCGGACCATTCGCTGGCCTGGTCAGCGCGCTGTGACATTGATCCGGGAGCCTATCTGGGGAGCCTGCGACATGCACGCGGTTCCCCCGCTGACACAACCTCATCCATGGCGGCAGACGCTGTGGTCAGCTTGTCGGAGATCTCGGGCCGGTAGACCACCTTTAGCACATTCGCGCATTGTGACCGCCAGCGGCGAGCGTCGGCCCGGCCGGCGAACCTTTCCGGCTGCGGGACCGTTCCGACGATGACAGCATCGAGGCGGACCGCGGCCCCGCGGCCAGGGAGAAGAGGCAGTCATCATGAAGAAGGGCCTGCTCATCGGCCTAGGCGCGCTGATCGCGCTGGTGGGAATCGTCTTTATGCTGCAGGGCCTGGGCGCTATCGGCGGAAGCGCCATGTCTGGCAGCACCTTCTGGGCCGTCGCCGGCCCAGTGATCGCGCTGGTGGGCCTGGCCGTGGCCGGTATCGGCCTGCGCCGTCGCTCCGTCTCCTGACTATCCAGGCAGCACGGGCTCAGGCAGCGCGGGCTCAGGCGGACTCGTCGCCTTCCTTGCTGCGCAGCAGCCGCCGCAGCGAGTCCAGCCGCGTCACCAGCCGGGCGTCGCCGCCCTGGTCCCGCACCCAGTCGTCGAGCACGCAGTCGGGCTCGAGGTGGGTGCACCCGCGCGGGCAGGCGGCCGTCCCCGGGGCCAGGTCGGGGAACGCGCGGACCACCCGGTCGGGTGACACGTGAGCCAGGCCGAATCCGCGCAGCCCGGGCGTGTCGATCAGCCAACCGCCGCCGGGCAGCCGGAGCGCGACCGCTGACGAGGACGTGTGGCGGCCACGGCCGGTGACCGGGCTGACCGTTCCCACCGCCCGGTCGGCTCCCGGGATCAGGGCATTGACCAGGGTGGACTTGCCTACACCCGAGTGGCCGACCATCACGCTGACCTGGTCGGTGAGCACTTCGCGGAGCGGGTCGAGGCTGTCGTCCGTCAGTGGCCGCCCGAGGACCACGTGCGCGGTGCCCAGCGGCCCGTAGACGGCGAGGATGGAGTCCGGGGACGCCAGGTCGGCCTTGGTCAGGCAGAGCAGCGGGCTGAGCCCCGCGTCGTACGCGGCGACGAGGAACCGGTCGATGAGCCGCGGCCGGGGCGGCGGATCGGCCAGCGCGGTGACGATGACAAGCTGGTTCGCGTTGGCCACGACGATGCGTTCCACCGGGTCGGTGTCGTCGGCGGAGCGCCGCAGCACCGATGTGCGCGGTTCCACCCGGACCACCCGGGCCAGCGTGCCGGGCGCGCCGGTGATGTCCCCGGCCAGCGCGACCTGGTCGCCGACCACGACGCTGTGCCGTCCGAGCTCGCGGGCTGTCATCGCGGTGACCACCCGGTCACCGACGACGCAGCCGTACCGTCCCCGGTCGACGGTGGCCACGAACCCTTCGACCGCGCTTTCGTGCGCCGGCCTGACCCGGGTCCGCGGGCGTGAGCCCCGTCCGGGCCGGACCCGCACGTCGTCCTCGTCCATGCCGGCGTGGCCAGGCCGCCGGCTCAGGGTGCGCTCTCCTGCGTGGCCAGCATGGCCGCCCACAGCCCGGTGAACTCGGGGAAGGTCTTCCCGACGGTGGCCACGTTCTCCACCTCGACGCCGGGCACGGCGAGGCCGAGCACGGCCGCGGCCATCACCAGCCGGTGGTCGTCGTAGCTGGCGAACACGCCCCGGGCGCGCAGCGGGCGCGGCCTGATCTCCAGCCCGTCGGCGAGTTCCGTGACCGAGCCGCCCAGGGCGTTGATCTCCCGGGCCAGGGCGGCGAGCCGGTCAGTCTCCTGCAGCCGCTGGTGCCCGATCCCAGTGATCACCGACGGTGAGTCCGCGAGCGCCGCCAGCGCGGTCAGGACCGGGGAGATCTCGCTCACGTCGCTCAGATCGGCGGTGATCCCGCGGATGGCGCCCGTCCCGGTGACGGCCAGGCCGCCGGGCGTGAGCTCGCACGCCGCGCCCATCCTGGCGAACATGTCCAGGATCAGCCCGGCCGGCTGGGACGTGCTGGCCGGCCAGTCACCGATGGTGACGGTGCCACCGGTGACCAGGGCGGCAGCCAGGAACGGCGCAGAATTAACCAGATCAGGCTCAACGGCAATGGTGTGGCTGCCGACGACCCCCGGGCGGACGAACCAGGTATCCGGGAGTTCACCGTCGCCGGGGCTCCCGCCGGCGGCGTGCTGCGTTTCCGTCTCGACCTCGGCCCCCGCGTCGCGCAGCATCTGCACCGTCATGGCGATGTGCGGGGCGGATGGGGCGCGCGGGCCCCGGTGCCGGATCTCCACGCCCTTGTCGTAACGGGGCGCTGAGAGCAGCAGCCCCGACACGAACTGGGACGAGGCGGACGCGTCCACGGTGACCACGCCGCCGGCCAGCGACCCGGTGCCGCGCACGGTGAAGGGGACGGCGCCGCGGCCCTCGTCGTCGATCACGGCTCCGATCTCACGCAGACCGTCGATGATCGGGCCGATCGGGCGCTGTGAGGCCCGCGCGTCGCCGTGAAACTCCACGGCGGCCGTGGTCAGTGCGGCCACGGGGGGCACGAAACGCATGACCGTGCCCGCGTTCCCCACGTTCACCCGCGCGTCCGTGGTGGTCCGGCCCGGCGAGACCCGCCACCCCGCGGGGGAGTCCTCGACGCTGGCGCCGAGCGCGGTGAGCGCGCCGGCCATCAGGAGCGTGTCCCTGGCCCGGAGCGGATTGGTAATCATGCCGGGGCCGTCCGCCAGAGCGGCGAGCACCAGGGCGCGATTGGTCATGGACTTGGAACCTGGCAGCCGTACGCTCGCCCGCACCGGGCCGGCCGCCACGGGTGCCTGCCAGTGCTGCGGCGGTCCGCTGTCAGCTTCCCGCGTGCCGTTCATGCTGTGAGCGTAGTCCGTGCCGGTCACGGCGCCGCCGAGGACTGGAACTCCGTAAGGCGGGAATGACCAAGGTTCGCGGCAAGCCAGGCGGGAGCGGGCGCCAGGTTTGGCCATGCACGATCGTGGTTATGAATGGGCACATTCTGTAATTCTGCTGATCTGCGCTACCCAGGGTCTGTGCCACTCAAGGTCTGGGCCACTCCAGCCGCGAAGATGAGGACAGGATAACGACATGTGTGGCCGGTACGCGTCTGCGCGAAACCGCCAGGAACTCCTTGAGGAGTTCCGGGTGGAGCGCGACCGCGTCACCGAGTCGCTGCCGCCGGATTACAACGTGGCTCCCACGAAACCCGTCTATGCGGTGGTCGCCCGGCCGGAAAAGCCGGAAAGCGGTGCGGATGGGCCCGGCGAGGCGAAGTCCGGCGAGGCGAAGTCCGGCGAGGCGAAGTCCGGCGAGGCGAAGTCCGGCGAGGCCCAGCCGAGCGTAGGGGAAACGAGCGCCGCGGCACCGCCGGACGCTGGCGCGGTCCGCGAACTCCGGGTTGTCCGGTGGGGGCTCGTGCCGTTCTGGGCCAAGGATGTCTCGATCGGCAGCCGCCTGATCAACGCGCGGGCCGAGACGGTGAGCACGAAGCCCGCCTTCCGCCGGGCATTCGCCCGGCGGCGGTGCCTGCTCCCGGCGGACGGCTTCTACGAGTGGCAGGCGGCTGGCGACAGCCCGGCCGGGGATGCCCCCCGGGCCCGCAAGCAGCCGTACTTCATCCACCGGGCCGACGGCGGCGTGCTCGCGTTCGCGGGCATCTACGAGCTCTGGCGGGACAAGGACGCGGCCGACGACGACCCGGACGCATGGCTCTGGACGGCCGCGATCATCACCACCCAGGCCCCTGACGACCTCGGCCGGATTCACGACCGGACGCCCATGGTGATCGAGCCCGCCCGATGGGCGGAGTGGCTCGATCCGCAGCAGGCAGACGAGGCCGCCCTGCACGCGCTGCTGGCTCCCGCCGTGGCGGGCGCACTCAGTTCCTACCCGGTCTCCACAGAGGTCAACTCGGTGAAGCACAACGGCCCCGGGCTGATCGAGCCGGCGGATCCCGATCCTGAGCCCGCCGGGACGCCACCCGCGTCCCGCCGGGCCACGGCTGGGAAAGGCAGCGACGCCGAGCAGAGCACCGCTGGCAAGTTGTTCTGAGAGACCCCTGCAGCGCGGCCGGCCAGGCCGGTTCAGTGCGCTGCCGGAGCCATGACGAGAGGAGGGATGGCCCTGTGGACACCGCTACGGCAGGCAAGCGCCTGGAACAGGCTCGCGACGAACTGGACAGGTCCATCGCGGTGCTGCGGGGGGAGAAGCCGGACGGGATCGTGGCCGACGCGCCGCAGGATCCGGCGGACGCGGGCACCAGGCTGTCGGAGGCCGACCGCACCGAGGCCGTGCTCGCCTCGGCTGGCTCCCAGCGTGCCCAGGTGCTGAACGCACTGCAGCGCATCCAGGAGGGCACCTACGGGACCTGCGTGGACTGCCGGGCGCTCATCCCGGAAGGGCGGCTGGAGGCGCGGCCGGAGGCGACCCGCTGCGTCGGCTGCCAGTCGAAGCGTGACCGCCGCCGCTAGGAACTTCGTCAGGCTCTCACCCCGGGCCCGGCTTGCGGGCCGCGGCCAGCAGGTAGATACCGAACGACTCGTCGCCGTCGATGTCGTCGGCGACCGCGCCGAGCTCGGCCCGGATCAGGCGGGTGATGGACCGCGGATCTCTGCGCAGGACGTGGTCCACCGTGGACGGGGACAGCACCGTCCGCGGCCTGATCCAGCGGACCTCAAGCCCGGCCTCGGTCAGCAGGTCATTGAGATGCTGGGTGCCGAAGCAGCGCGTGATGGTGCCATCCGGCCACGGGATGAGGACGACCTCGGCTTGTGGCAGGTCGGTCAGCTGGGCCCAGTGGTGCTGCTCGGCCAGGATCGCCATGCCGAGGACGAGCGAGTCCACGCAGGCGAAGAGCTGGCCGCCGGGCCGCAGCACCCGGGTGATCTCGGCCGCGACGTCCTCGGCCACCAGGTGCCGGGACAGCACGCCATCATCGGCGATCACGCCGTCCACGGATCCGTCGGCGAGGAACGACAGGTTCCCGGAATCGGCCATGACTGTGGCGATCCGGCCGCGACCCACACGCGCGTGGATCATCGCGGGGAATTCCGGGGGCGCCGCCGTGACCCGCAGCACGACGTGCCCCGCCGCGGCCGCCTGGATCGCCCCGGACGATCGCGATCCGGAGATATCGACCAGAAGCTGGCTGCTGCGCGGCAGCCACGCGCCGAGTTGCGCCGCCGCCACGGCCCGCTGGAACCGCCAGTAGGCGGTCAGTGGGCCTGACCCGAGGACGGCAAGAGGACTGGTCGCACTCGTCGCACTGGTCACACTGGCCGCCACCGTGACTCCATCCACCGCGGGCTGCGCGCGCCGCGCCGGCCGCCCGTCACAGTGACGGGAACGAAGCGTCGGTGCGACGGCAGGTGCCCGCGCAGTCCTTACCGGACATCTTCCCCCCTCACTGCCCTATCCTCACCTCACCTAACGGCGAGGACGCGCTCCTCATCCGGCGCCCGCGCCGCGGAAATGACGGAATGAAGCAGCTGAGCCGCATGTTGCACACACCGTGGTCGAAGCCAAGAGCCCCCCGAGGGCGAGCGCACCAACGATGGCTCGCTTTAAGCCGGGTGAACCCGGGGATGTATCCTCCCGCCCATACGGTCGACGCCAGCGGCCGGTGACGGAGATCTCCGAGGGGGTGGGTCAGGTACCAGAGACACTCGAGGAACGAACCGAGCGCTTCGAGCATGATGTGCTGCCTTACCTGGATCAGCTCTACTCGGCCGGGATGCGGATGACCCGCAATCCGTCGGACGCCGAAGACCTGGTGCAGGAGACGTTCGCCAAGGCGTACGCGTCGTTCCACCAGTTCCAGCCCGGCACGAACCTGAAGGCCTGGCTTTTCCGGATCCTCACCAACACGTTCATCAACACCTACCGTAAGAAGCAGCGGGAGCCGCAGCGGTCAGGTGCGGAGGAAGTCGAAGACTGGCAGCTGGCCAGGGCCGCGTCGCACACGTCCTCCGGGCTGAAATCAGCCGAGGCGGAGGCGCTGGAGCGGCTGCCCGATTCCGATGTCAAGCGTGCCCTGCAGGCTCTCCCCGAGGAGTTCCGCATCGCGGTCTACCTGGCCGACGTGGAAGGCTTCGCGTACAAGGAGATCGCCGACATCATGGCCACGCCGATCGGCACGGTGATGTCGCGACTGCATCGCGGGCGCAGGCAATTGCGCGAGCTGCTTCAGGACTACGCGGCCGAGCGCGGCCTGGTGAGGGCGGCTTCGGCCACCGGACCCGAGTCGTCGCCCGAGGGCCAAGAGCCGGGGAGGGACGCGACATGAGCTGCGGAAAGCCTCATGAGGTGCCCTGTACTGAGGTACTTGAGCGGGTCTACTCCTACCTCGACGGCGAAGCCGACGAGGCGGCGTGCGCGAAGATCCGCCAGCATCTCGACGAGTGCGGTCCATGCCTGCGCGAATACGGCCTGGAGGATGCGGTGAAACGCCTCGTGCATAAGCACTGCGGCCATGACGCAGCGCCGGGCGAACTGCGCATCAAGGTGCTCACCCGCATCCGGCAGGTCCGGGCGACCCTGGAAATCACCGAAATCACCGAAATCTCCGCCGACTAAGCCTCGCGGGTAGGGCGCTGGATCGGGGAGCGGCGCGAGCCCAGCAGTCCTATCCGCGCGGGCTCTAAATACGGCCGGATCAGCACACCGCAGTAGGGCGCGAAAGGCCTCCAGGTCAGCGATAGTGCATGACTATTCCGACTACTGTCTGCATTTAGCCGGTTACTTAACGGCGATGGCAGTTTTTTGGGGGCTACGCGGATCGGGGTTATGGGCGTTACCCTAAGTGTCGAGTAAAGCGCCAAGCGTATGACTGCGAGGGGGGGTCCTTGGATAGGCTCTCGCGCGCCGCGTGGCTCTACATGACCGCTGTCCTGGCCACCGCCGCCATCTTGCTGGCCCGTTCGATCTACCTCCGGCAGTACGCGGGCGTGGAAATCGGCCCATGGGTCACCAAGCTGCTGGTGCTGGCGATCCTCTTCCTGGTGTGCGACTCGACACCGACCACCCTCACCTCGCGCCGTTCGGCGTGGTCGCCAAGCTCATCGGCTACCCTCGCCGCGGTGGTGATGCTGGGCCCGCTCGGCGCGGCGCTGGTCGGCGCCACCTCCCTGCTGAGCTTGCGCCGCGGGGTCTACCTGGCCCAGCGGGCGTTCAACGCGGCCATGTACACGCTCAGCGCCTTCGCGGCCGGCCGTATCTACCTGGCGCTGGGCGGCGCGGTGGGCGTGCCGCACAGAGCGTCCTTCCCGATGATCATCGCGCCCTTCGCGGCCGCGGCGGCGGTACACGTCATCGTCAACCACGGCCTGCTCTCGGGCATGCTGCTGCTGCTTCCGCCGCCGGAGTCAGCCCGCCGGGCCCGGCTCGACGTGCACCTGCCGATGCTGCTCGCCGCGGATCCGGGGTATGCGACGCTGGGCCTGCTGATCGCCGCGCTGTGGAGCCTGGTCGGCATCTTCGCGGCGGTCCTCGTGCTGATCCCGCTGTTCGTGGCCCGCTGGGCCATCGGACAGTTCGCCGCCCAGGAGCGTGCCTACGCCGCGACCATGGCCGCACTCTGCCAGGCCGTCGAGACCAAGGACTTCTATACCCGCGGCCACAGCGAGCGGGTGTCCAAGGGAGCGGCGATGCTCGCCCGCCAGGTCGGCATGCACGCGGAACGGGTCGAGGCCATCCGGTACGCCGGCATGCTGCACGACGTGGGGAAGCTCGGCGTGCCCACCAAGGTCCTGCAGAAGACGGGCCCGCTGACCGAAGAGGAACTGGCCGCCATCCAGCTTCATCCGATGCGCGGCCTTGAGATCGTCCGGCAGATCGGGTTCCTGGAGGAAGCGCTGGCCGGCATCATGCATCACCACGAGCGGATGGACGGCAAGGGCTACCCGCTCGGCCTGGCCGCCGGCGAGATCCCCGAATTCGCGCGGGTCATCGCGGTGGCCGACGCCTTCGACTCGATGACCTCGACCCGTTCGTACCGGGGCGCCCGGAAGATCGACGAAGCGATCGCCGAGCTGCGTAAGTGGTCGGGCAGCCAGTTCGACCCGGTGCTCGTCGACGCGTTTGTCAGCGCACTGGAGCGGGAGGGCTGGGATCGCCCGCGTACGCCCGCGGTGGTGCCGCCCGGATTCGCGGGCGGGATGACCGCGCAGGACCATGACGACCCGACCGCGCCTCTCCGGGTGGTCGAGAGCTTCTGACCGGCGGGGGGACATGACAACAACACAGCAGCGCCAGGTGCGCCAGCCATCGTGGCAGTCCGTGGACTCAGGCCAGCTGCTCCTGGTCGCTGCCGCGGGCATGCTCGTCGTCGCGGCCGTGGCGCATACCGCCGCCGTCGGGCTGACGCAAGCGCGCGACGCGGTGGCGTTCGGTGCCCTCATCGCCTTCGGCGAGCTGCTCAGGCTTTCGCTGCCCGGCGACCGGGAGGCCGCCCCGATCGGCAGCGCGGGGGCGCTCGGCTACGCCCTCGTCCTGCAGATCGGGCTCGCCCAGGCGCACCAGTCCGCCATGCAGGTCGTCGCCGTCACGGCGGTCGGGATGACCGTGGGCGCACTGCCGCACCTGGCGGCCGGCCGCCCGGCCGGTGTGACCGGGATGGCGTCGAGGCTTCTCGCGGTGGCGTTCGTGGCCGCGGCGTTCCGGCCGGTCTCCGACCTGACGATGCTCGGCCAGAACGTCTGGGTGGCCATGGCGGTGATGGCCGGGCTGATCGTGGCCGGCTGGTTCGCGGAATGCGTGATCAGGGCGCTGATCAGGGCAGACGCGTTGCGGGCCAAGTTCAAGGTGGCGCTGGTCGACGAGGTTCGCGTGCAGTGGCAGCTGGGCGCGGCGGTGGGCGCGTCAGCGATGCTCATCGCCCTCGCGGCCGACGAGATGGGGCTGGTGGCGCTGGCCATCCTCATCGCCCCGCTGCTGGTAACCCAGGTCGCATTCCGCCGGTACGCCGGGATCCGCTCCACCTACCTGCAGACCGTCCGGGCCCTGGCCCGGGTCACCGAGGTCGGCGGGTATGTGGAAGACGGCCACTCCCGCCGGGTCGGCAGGCTCGCCGTGGCGGTCGGCCGGGAACTCGGCATGCATGAGCCCGACCTGCTCGAGCTCGAGTACGCCGCGCTCATGCACGACATCGGCCAGCTGTCGCTGACCGACCCGATCCCCGGCGGCGCCACCGTGCTCGTCTCACCCAAGGACCAGCGGCGGATCGCCGAACTGGGCGCGGGCGTCATCCAGCAGGCCGGTGTGCTGGACCGCGTCGCCGAGATCGTGCGCTGCCAGGACCGTCCCTGGCGGGGCACGGAGTCAGGCAGCACGGGCCCAGGGCCGCCGACCGGCAGCCGGATCATCCGGGCCGCGAACGCCTTCGACGACCTGGTGGGCGGGTCCACCGACCGGGACCGGAGTGCGGCAGCGCTGGAACGGCTCCGCCTGGATACCGCCGCGCAGTACGACCCGAAGGTCGTCGAGGCCTTGAGCAAGGTCACCGGCCGGCGGTGCCCGGGGCGCATGTAGGCTTCGGCCGTGTTCGAGTCCGTCCTGGTCGCCAACCGCGGTGAGATCGCCAGGCGTGTGATCACCACCGCGCACCGGATGGGCATCGAGGTGATCGCCGTCTACTCCGAGGCCGATGCCGAACTGCCGTACGTCCAGGAAGCGGACCAGGCGGTGCTGCTCGGCCCGCCGCCGCCCGCCCGCAGCTACCTTGACGTCGGCGCCGTCCTGGCCGCGGCCCGCGAGACCGGGGCCCAGGCCGTCCATCCCGGCTACGGCTTCCTGTCGGAGAACCCGGAGTTCGCGGCGCGGGTCACCGCGGACGGCCTGACCTGGGTCGGGCCGCCCCCCTCGGCCATGGAGCAGATGGGCGACAAGATCAACGCGCGGAACCTGATGGAGCAGGCGGGCGTGCCGGTCGCGGCCGGGACGGCCAGCCCGGTCACGGACGCCGACGAAGCGGCCGCGCAGGCCCGGCGGATCGGCTACCCGGTCATGGTCAAGGCGGCGGCGGGCGGGGGCGGCATCGGCATGAGCGCGGCCGCCACCGAACAGGAGCTGCGGGCGGCGTTCGACACCGCACGCTCGCGGGCGGAACGGTTCTTCGGCAGCCCCGTGATCCTGCTTGAGCACTACATCGCCCGCGCCCGGCACGTGGAAATCCAGATCCTCGGCCTGGGCGACGGGCAGATCCTCACTCTCGGCGAACGGGATTGCTCGGTCCAGCGGCGGCACCAGAAGGTCGCCGAGGAGACTCCGTCCCCTGGCGTCAGCGCCGCGCTGCGGGAGCGGATGCTCCAGGCGGCCGTCCGGGCCGGGGAGGCGGTCGGCTATCGCGGCGCGGGGACCGTGGAATGCCTGGTCGACACCGAGACACACGATTTCGTCTTCCTGGAAATGAACACCAGGCTCCAGGTGGAGCACCCGGTAACCGAGATGGTCACCGGAATCGACCTCGTCGAGCAGCAGTTCCTGATCGCCGCCGGGGAGAAGGTGAGTTTCGAGCCGGAGTCCGTTGAGTATGAAGGTCATGCCTGTGAATTTCGGGTCTACGCCGAGGATCCGCGCCGGTTCCTGCCCAGCCCGGGCACGATCACGGAATGGGTGGAGCCGTCCGGGGCCGGCATCCGGGTCGACGCCGGATACCAGGCCGGGAACCAGGTCACGCCGTTCTACGACCCGCTGCTCGCGAAGCTGTGCGTGCACGGGGCCAGCCGCGCGGAGGCACTCAGCCGCGCGCGGGACGCGGTAGCGTCGTTCCGCATCACCGGCCTCAAGACGAACCTGCCGTTCCATGCCGAACTGCTCGACAGCGGCGAATTCGGCAGCGGTTCCTATGACACGTCCGTGGTGGCCCGGCTGCGGCCCTGACCGAGAGGAGTGGCGTGTGGCCGAAATCCGCGCAGAAATGGTCGCGAACGTCTGGAAGGTGGTGGCCGCCGAGGGTGAGCAGGTCGAGGACGGCGCCACCCTGGTCATCCTCGAATCGATGAAGATGGAGATCCCGGTCCTGACTGAAGGCCAGGGAACGGTGACCACGCTGGCGGTGGCCGAAGGCGACGTGATCCAGGAAGGCGACCTCATCGCCATCGTCGAGTAGCGGGCGCTCCGCGCCGCGCGCCAGGCGCTGCCGGCGCGGCCTCCCCGCACCGGCGGCGCGGCCGCCCTCAAGGCGGCGCAGCGCGCCCCGTCGGGCTCCTTCTCCATGATCACGAAGGATCCGGGACCTTGTGTGGCCCGGATCCTTCGTGATCATGGAGTACCGGCGGCGCTGGTGGTCAGGCCGTGCCGGGGGCAGCGGCTCGACCAGGCGTGCGGTGTCACCTTCACTACGGTCCGGCGACCGCACTGGGCGCAGTGCCTGGGCGGCTCGAGCACCCGGGCGGCGCCGCACACCACATGATCGCCTTCGTCCGCGCGGCGGCCGCAGCGGTCGCAGAAGTCCGGGGCGCTCACATCTGGGCTCACGAGTCCCATGGTCCTCTCCGCGCTACCGCGTTGCCCGGCGTCCGTGCAACTGTTTCACCGGCGCCGGTGGTCTGCCGCTGGTCGTGGAGGCCGGTCAGATGCCCGTCGTGGACCGGGGATAGGCGATCGCGGGATCGGTGATCACGTTGACCAGGTACGGGACCCCGGAGTCGAACGCCCGGCGCAGCGCCGGGCCGAGGTCGCCGGGCTTGGTGACGAGTTCCCCCGCGCCGCCGAGCGCCGTGACCACCTGGTCGTACCGGCATCCCGGCTGCAGGTCCGCGACCACGTCGTAGCCGTAGATGGCCTGCATCGGGTGCTTCTCCAGGCCCCAGATCCCGTTGTTGCCGCAGATCATCACCACCGGCAGCTTGTGGCGGACCAGGGTGTCCACGTCCATCAGCGAGAATCCGGCGGCCCCGTCGCCGAGCAGCAGCACCACCTGGCCTGACGGCCGGGCGAGCCGGGCGGCGATGGCGTAGCCGAGCCCGGTGCCCAGGCATCCGTACGGGCCGGGATCGAGCCAGCCACCGGGCCGTTTCGGTTCGATGTACTTGCCGGCGTATGAGACGAAGTCGCCGCCGTCCCCGATGACCACGGCGTCGTCGTCGAGCTGCGGGGCCAGCTCGCCGTAGATCCGCATCGGATGGATCGGGTCGGCCGCGCTGGTCAGCAGGGCGCTGTCGGCGGTCATCGCGTCCTTGACCGCCGCCTGCAGCCGGGGCAGCCAGGCCTCCTCCCAGGCCAGCCGGGCTGGGCCGGCCGGGCCGGTGGCCGCCGCCGTCACCGCACCGGGCAGCGCGGCGAAGAAAGCGGCGAGGTCGCCCGCGTAGCCCGCGGCCAGCGGGCAGTGCCCGGCCACCTGGCCGGGCGCGTCGGCGATGTGCACGACGCGGGCGGCCGGCGACCCGTCCTTCCCGCCGAACTCGCCGTAGCCCAGCCGGAAGTCCAGCGGGGTGCCGGCCACGATGACCAGGTCCGCCTCCCGGAACGCCGCCGCCCGGGCCCGGGTGACGAGCAGTTCATGGCCGGCCGGCAAAATCCCCCGGCCCTGGCCGTTCGTGATCACCGGCAGCCAGAGTTCCTCGGCTGCCTGTAGCGCGGCGTGTTCGGCCCCGCCGGCCCACACGTCCGAGCCGAGCACGAGAACCGGCCGGGCGGCCCCGGCGATCAGCTGTGCGATCCGGCTGATTTCCCCAGGATCCAGGTCAGCCGGGGCTGCCGCGCCGGAACCCGCTGTCTCTCCCGCCCCTATCGCGCCAGATGGGGCCTGGCCGAACAGCGCCTCCAGCGCGATGTCCAGGAATACCGGTCCCCGGTGCGCGGTGCTGGCCAGCCGGAACGCGTCATCGACCGCCGAGCCGACCTTCGCGGTCTCGTGTTCCGTCCAGGCCCGCTTGGTGATCGGCGCGAGCAGCGCCGGGTGATCAAACTCCTGGAGGCTGCCGGAGCCCCACCGGTAGTCGGGGGCCCGGCCCGCCAGCACCACCACCGGGGACCCGTTGAAGTACGCGGTGGTGACCGCGCTCACGCCATTGGTCACCCCTGGCCCGGCGGTGAGCACGGCCAGGCCGGGCGTCCGGGTAAGCCGGGCGGTCGCCTCGGCCGCGAACACCGCCGTCTGCTCGTGCCGCACGTCGAGCAGCCGCATCGGCGGGTCGGCCGTGACCGCCCCGTCGTACAGCGGGAATACGTGCCCCCCGGACAGGGTGAACATCGTCGATACCCCGTGTGCGCGGGCCGCCGCCACGGCGAGCACTCCGCCGTGCGCAGCCGGCCGCGATTCCTGCCTGTCCTCAGCCATGCCGTGACGTTACCAGCTAGTAGGGAACGGCCTATTCGGTGCTAGAGCGCATTCGAAATCCGATCGATATCACATCGAACGTGCCCTTACCCGCTCGATGTCACATCGACGGGTGGCGGGGGAGTACGGGACGCGCCTAGTGGGTGTTCCCGGTCAGCCAGGTCACCAGGTTC
>OBLT010001038.1_pt1 | contig 17954 bp, 19 predicted proteins | sample 1518721 | NCBI WGS metagenome assembly OBLT01 (sample SAMEA3539307, study PRJEB22396) | soil metagenome | biome: tundra; feature: field; material: soil | place: USA | collected 2010-05 | depth 0.15 m | reverse complement strand
CAATACATCGCTTAATATCCTGGCTCAGCTTTGTGAAAAATATTTTTTTACATACGCCTTCTCCTGGTTCTCGGTCATTTTTTCTGCCTGCACGGTTTCAAACTTAATTTTAGAGAAATGGGTATCTGTTTTTAATATATTCAACAGTTCTGCCTTAGCATCGGTAGGGCCAAAGAGCAAGACATCATCATAATCTTTGATCGCCTCACCTAATGCTTTGTAATATGCTGCTTGTTGTTGTTGCTCTTTGTTGTGCATCATTTTTTCTCCCTTCTCCAAACTTTTTTCTTTTTCCTGGTGGGTTGAGCCTGAAACTATAATGTTGGTTTTAATAGGATCGCCATACTCCATTACATGTGCACTTGCATGATCCATCCAGATGCCTAATTTTTTTGTTATTGTCATTTTCATTTAATTTTTAGGTATGATTGATTTCCGCCTTTTTTAATGGTAATCTATTATGCCTCCACGATCATCTTTCCTGTATTATCTCCTTTAAATAACCCCAGTAGCGCTTGCGGCAATTTTTCGAAACCATGTTCTATTGTCTCAGTAGATTTTAACTTGCCTTCTTTTACCCACGTTGCCAATTGTTTGATGCCTTCCGGGAATTCAGATTGAAAATTGCCTATTATAAATCCCTGCATTAAAACACTTCTGGTTAATAACATAGGCTGCAACCTAGGTCCCATAGGTGTTTCAGTGCTGTTGTATAATGAAATCTGTCCGCACAATGGTATCCTTGCGTGAAAGTTTATATTGCTTATAACTGCATCTGAAATTTCTCCACCTACATTGTCAAAATAAATATCTACCCCTTTTGGACACGCTGCGGAGATCGCTTTTTTCATGTCCGGAGTAGTTTTATAATTGATGGCATCATCAAAACCAAATTCTTCTTTTAGCAATTTGATTTTTTCGTCAGAGCCGGCCATGCCCACTACATAGCAGCCTTGTATAGTAGCAATTTGCCCTACCGCCATACCGACCGCACCTGCGGCGCCTGATACCACAACTGTTTCGCCCGCTTTGGGTTTCCCGATGTGCATTAATCCAAAATAAGCCGTTAGCCCGGTCATGCCTAAAATGCCGAGATAGTAACTTGCCGGAGCAATAGCAGTATCAATCTTCCGGATATCTTTTTCCGCAGCAATCATTTTTTTTCGCCAGGGCAGGTTTCCGGTTATTATATCGCCGCTTTTAAAATTGCCTGATTTGCTTTCGATTACTTTGGCTACGATTCCGCCACTTAGTGGCTTTCCTGTTTCAAAAGGAGGCACATAAGATTTGGCATCATTCATCCGGCCTCGCATATATGGGTCAACTGAATAATATATGCCTTCCAATAATACCTCATCATCACGGATAACCGGCAATTCAACATCTTCCACTTTAAAATTTTCCAGGGTCGGTAATCCTTTTGGCCTGGATGCCAAAACAATTTGTGTAGTAGTCACGGTACTTATTTTTTATGTTGTTAAATTCCGTTTTCAATCTCTTATCTCTGGCATATCTATCCCATTTTTGCGGATGTAATTATTATATCGATTAATGATGACGCATTTATCGGTTGGGTTCACTTCCTAATTCCAATAACCATTTTATCGCTGCATTCATTTCTTTATTTTCAAAAGTCATCACCTTTGCCGGCACGAGAAATCCAAATGCTTTTATAATATGGTTCATCCATTCTTTATCTGAAACAAATGCAATCTTTTTCCATTCTTTAAAATACTTTATCCCGATTTCCATATCCTCTTTCAGTGCATCGAGTTTAAATCCTTTAAAATTTTCACCCAACCGGCATAGCACATTAAGGCCTTTACTTTTTTTTGATCCTGCTTCAATAGCGGGAAAAAGCACTTTTTCATAATCTGCTGCTGTTACTTCATCATCATAGCTATAGCCAATAATGTCGTCAGGAAGATTTTTAATGAGAGTTATCATGTTTTTTTGATTTACATTTAAAAATCAATTGTTGACATTCCATTTCCAGTTAAGGATTTCAGGCAAATCCTTGCCATGTTGATGCACATAATGTTTATGTTCAATCAGCTTGTCCAGCAATTGTTGTTTCAGGTATGTTCCTTTGCTCCCTAAATGCGGCAGGCGGTCTATTACATCAATAACCAGGTGAAAGCGGTCAATGTCATTCTGCACTCTTAAGTCAAAAGGTGTTGTAATGGTGCCTTCCTCTTTATAACCTCTTACATGTAGGTTACGATTGGTACGACGATATGTAAGACGATGAACCAACCAGGGATAACCATGAAAGTTAAAAATGATATGCTTGTCCTTGGTGAAAAGCGAGTCGTAATCCTGTTCACTCAGCCCGTGAGGATGCTCTGTATGTGGTTGTAGTTTCATAAGGTCAACTACATTGATCACTCTTATTTTGACTTCGGGTAGGTTTTCCCGTAATATCGAAACAGCCGCCAGCAATTCCAGTGTTGGCGTATCGCCACAACAAGCCATCACCACATCAGGTTCGGATCCCTGATCATTGCTTGCCCATTGCCAGATGCCAATTCCTTCGGTGCAATGAACGACCGCCTGATCTATCGTAAGCCATTGCGGCAGCGGATGTTTACCGGCCACAACCACATTTACATAATGACGGCTGCGCAGGCAGTGATCAAAAACAGATAAGAGGCAGTTGGCATCCGGTGGAAGATAGACTCTTACAACGTCAGCTTTCTTATTAATAACATGATCCAGAAAGCCGGGATCCTGGTGGGTAAACCCATTGTGATCCTGCTGCCAAACATGTGAAGCCAGTAAATAATTCAATGATGCTATCTTCCGTCGCCATGGGAGTTCCAATGTTACTTTCAGCCATTTGGCATGTTGACTGAACATGGAATCAACAATACGGATAAATGCTTCATAACTGTTAAACAGTCCGTGCCTTCCGGTTAATAAATATCCTTCCAGGAAACCCTCACATTGGTGTTCACTCAGCATAGAATCCACCACCTCACCGGATGGTGAAAGAAATTCATCATACTTTTCTGTTCGCGCATCCCACTGGCGATTGGTTATTTCAAATATGGCGCTTAATAAGTTTGAAACCGTTTCATCGGGCCCGAAAATACGAAAATTATGTTCATCCTTGTTTAGTTTTGAAACGTCTCTCAGAAACTTTCCTAGTACCATAGTATCTTCTGCATTTATAGCGCCGGGAAATGGAACATGTACGGCATGGTCATGAAAATCAGGCATCCGTAAATCTTTCAAAAGCACACCACCGTTAGTATGGAGATTAGCACCCATTCTCCTGTTTCCCTTTGGCGCCAGTTCTGCCAGTTCAGGTTTAAGGGTTCCTTTCTCGTCAAATAATTCTTCTGGTCTATAACTCTTCATCCAGCTTTCCAAAAGTGCCACGTGATCAGGATGATCTGCGTCCACAAGAAGCGGTACCTGGTGCGAACGGAAAGTACCTTCAATGTGCAGTCCATCCACCACCTTTGGCCCGGTCCATCCTTTAGGTGATTTTAAAACGATCATTGGCCAGCGTGGGCGCATATTGTCGTTGTTACTTCTTGCATTACTATGTATTTTATGAATGTCAGCAATTACTTCTTCAAGCGTGGCGGCCATGAGTTGGTGCATTTTTTCGGGATCATCACCTTCCACAAAATGAGGTGTCCATCCGCATCCACGAAAAAATTGTTCCAGTTCATCATCTTCAATTCTTGCCAATACTGTTGGGTTACTGATCTTGTAACCATTGAGGTGAAGGATGGGCAGAACGGCTCCATCTGTTATTGGATTCAGCAATTTATTAGATTGCCACGAAGTTGCTAACGGCCCCGTTTCTGCTTCGCCGTCTCCAACAACACAGGCAACAATTAAATCCGGATTATCGAATGCTGCACCAAAAGCATGGCTCAAAGAATAACCCAATTCTCCGCCTTCATGAATAGATCCCGGCGTAGTAGGTGCAACGTGACTTGAAATGCCGCCGGGAAAAGAGAATTGCGTAAATAATTTTTTTAATCCTGCTTCATCCTGCGTTATGTTAGGATATACTTCACTCCAGGTTCCTTCGAGATAAACATTGCCCACCAAGGCAGGCCCGCCATGCCCTGGACCGGCGATATAGAACATGTCTAAATCATACTTTTTGATGATACGGTTTAGATGGACGTAGATAAAATTTTGTCCTGGAGTAGTGCCCCAATGGCCCACCACCAATGGTTTTACATGCTCCAGTTTCAGGGGCCCTTTCAACAGAGGGTTGTCATAAAGATATATTTGACCCACTGAAAGATAATTAGCGGCACGCCAATAGGCATGCATCTTTTGCAATAATGAAGGGGATAATGTTTCCTTTACTTCATAGTGCATAATTTCAGTTTCCATTTTATTAAATTTTATTGATCAATTTTTTAAATTTATTTTTTTTAATCTGAGTGCATTAGCAATAACTGAAACTGAACTGAAACTCATGGCTAAAGCTGCGATCATGGGAGAAAGTAATAGCCCGAAAACAGGATACAAGGCACCGGCAGCAATGGGAATTCCCAATGCATTGTAAACAAGTGCGAAGAATAAGTTTTCTTTAATGTTTTTCATTACTTTATGGCTCAAGATTCGTGCTTTTGTAATACCGTTCATATCACCTTTTACTAAAGTGATGGATGCACTTTCGATTGCTACATCTGTTCCTGTACCCATGGCAATTCCAATATCAGCTTGTGATAAAGCCGGTGCATCATTTATTCCATCACCCGCCATCGCCACTTTTCCCCCATCAGCTTGCAAGCGTTTTATTTCATTCAATTTATCTTCAGGTAACATCTGTGCTTTGTATCCATCCAAATGCAAAGTTTCACTTACTGCTTTTGCTGTGTCTTCGTTGTCGCCGGTAAACATGATCACCTTCAAACCTTCTTCCTGTAATTTGCGAATGGCTTCTTTGCTTGTTGCTTTTATTTTATCCGAAATCACCACAAAACCAATTGCTGCAATTCCTTCTGATAAATATGAAACTGTTTTACCTGATTTTTGTTCTGCTTTAATTTGAGTATTCAATTCTGGTGAGATTTCTGCCTTTACTTGTTCCATCAATTTTTCATTTCCCAATGCCAGTTTTTTCCCTTCAAGATTCCCAATCACTCCTTTTCCTGTAATCGCTTCAAAATTTGAAACAGGTTTCAATGCTATTTTCTTTTCTTCTCCATAGCGTAAGATCGCATGGGCTAATGGATGCTCGCTGCTACTGTTTAGTGAAATTATTTTTTGAAGAATATCCTTTTCCGAAAAATCAGTATTTGCACTGATTACTTTTTCAACAGAAGGTTTGCCTTCTGTAATGGTCCCGGTTTTATCAATGATAAGTATATCAATTTCATTCATTTTTTCAAGGGCCTCTGCATTTTTAATGAGCACTCCTGATTGTGCGCCTTTCCCAACGCCTACCATTACCGACATTGGAGTGGCAAGTCCAAGAGCACAGGGGCAGGCAATAATCAAAACAGCAATGGCATTTACGAATGCAAATACATAAGAAGGCTGCGGGCCAAAAATTGCCCAAATAATAAAAGTGATGATTGAAATGCCAACGACAATCGGAACAAAATAACCGGAAATTTTATCAGCCAGTTTTTGAATGGGAGCCCTGGAACGACTCGCAGAATTTACCATTTCAATAATTTTGGCAAGCAACGTTTCGGCTCCTACTTTATCAGCAAGCATTACAAAAGATTTATTCCCATTAATAGTACCTGAACTAACAACATCTCCTGTTTTCTTTTCCACGGGAATTGGTTCACCGGAAATCATAGACTCATCTATGATTGCTTCCCCTTCTTTTATAATTCCATCTACCGGAATTTTTTCACCTGGTTTTACTCGTAAGAAATCACCTTTAATAATGTTGTCTATTGATATAACCTGCTCTTTGCCATCCATAATTTTTGTTGCCTTATTCGGAGCGAGTTTTAATAATTCTTTTATGGCACTATTGGTTCTTCCATGTGCTCGGGCTTCTAAAAGCTGGCCCATTAACACCAATGTTAAAATAACAGTAGCGGCTTCAAAATAAACATATACTGTTCCCTGATCTGTTTTAAATTGGTCAGGAAATATTGTTGGAAAGAAAAGGGCAATCACGCTGAAAAGCCAAGCTACTCCCGAACCGATACCAATCAAGGTAAACATGTTTAATTTCCAGGTAATAATAGAACGCCATGCCCGCTGAAAGAACATCCATGTTGCATAAAATACAACCGGAATGGATAACGCTAATTGCACCCAGTTCCAATACTTTAACTCCATAATATTATATAAGGTATTATGGGGTAACATATCCGTCATGGAAATAATGAAAATCGGCACGGTGAAAACGCAGGCTATTTTAAATTTCAAGAGCAACTTTTCATAAGTTTTGTCTTCCTCTTGCACATTTGTTTCTAAGGAAACAAGATACATGCCGCAAATCGGGCAAGCACCCGGTTCGTTGCGGATAATTTCGGGGTGCATAGGGCAAGTATATCGTTGTGTTGACTTTTTAGTGGAAGTTTGCTCCACCAAATCCATTCCGCAAACAGGACAACTTCCTTGTTTATCGTATGTCTTATCGCCTTCACAATGCATGGGACAATAAAATATACCAGGGCCGTTTGTCATATGCATTGAAGTTTTTTTGTACATTGACATAATCTCCTTGTCGAAATGATTATGCATGACGTCGCTTATTTCTTCTTTTTGAAACGTATGTTCATTTTTATTCTTCATTCCTTTTTATGATTCCTCAAGCGTCCCACGATAGTATCCAGGGAAGCTTTCAGTTTTTCAATTGCGCCACTTACTGCAAGTTCATAGTCGTTCGCCCTGTCTGTAACTGCAATTGGCTGTCTTCCTTCGATGCGTGCTTCAATCATGCATCTTTTGTCGTTAATCCCTTGTTTATTTCCATTCTCGTCTGAAAGGTGGACCTCCAGCCTGGTGATGTGCTCGCTAAACCTGCTTAATTCTTCTGAAAGCAAACCATCTAACTGGGATTCAAATGCTTCATGCACACTTAAGTTTTTATCTGTATTTATTTGAATCGTCATTATATTGATTTATAATTTAAATATTATAGGGAACCTTTAATGGCTATATGTTTGCCTGATTTAATCACCTTTGATGACCTTGTTTAATCACCATTGAAATTTACATTTCTTAACCGGAATCAGTGTTACACAATTATGGATACCAGTTATATGATTCACACATTTTTGGATTATTAACTTTTGATTTTCTCATGATTAGTTTTCATTGATTTATTCAACACATCATTAACCAATCTCGCTATCATTATTTCTTCATTGGTGGTAATAACACGAACCGTTACCTTACTTTTTTCAGTTGAAATAATGGCTTCATTATTCATGTTTTTTATTTCACATAATTGAATTCCTAAAAACTGAAGGCTATTGCATATTTTACTCCGTACTTCGGGCGAATGTTCTCCTATGCCACCTGAAAATACCAGGGTATCTAACCCGCTAAGAACTGCGGCAAACGAGCCGATCCATTTTTTGGTTTGATAACTAAACAGTTCAATGGCTTCAGCAGCACGGCTGTCAGTATCTTCAACTTTTATTAACTCACGCACGTCGGAACTCGTTCCTGATATGCCGAGCAGACCGGATTCGTGATTGATCAAATTATTAAATTCTTTGGAATTCAATTTTTCAAACTGCATTAAATACCAGGCAACGCCAGGATCAAGATCGCCTGTACGGGTACCCATCATTAAGCCGGATGACGGTGTAAATCCCATACTTGTATCCATACTTTTACCATCTTTTACTGCAGCTAGACTGGCTCCGTTACCGAGGTGGGCCAATATTATTCTGCCTTGTGCTGCTTCTTTTCCAGCCACGCTTTCCAACTCCCGCATCAGGTAGGAATAAGACAATCCATGAAAACCATATCTATGAATGCCTTTATCGTAATACCTGTAGGGAATGGATAACAATTTTGCCTCCGTTGGCATACAAGTATGAAAAGAAGTATCAAAGCAGGCAATCTGCTGAAACGCTGGGTACCGCTTGCTAAAGACTTCTATTAATTTTATTTCTTCCACTAAATGATCGGGATCGTAATCGCTGATCTTTTTTAATTCATTTAATAATTCGGGAGTTATCAATTCAGGCTCCGTATGATTCATGCCATGAACAATGCGGTGGCCTACTGCTTTCACAGCGTCTAAACCTTCCTGTTTTTCAAGCCATTCAATGAAGTTATCGGCAGCCTCATTATGATCAGAAGCTTTAATGGTGATACAATTTTTTTGTTCAGTAACGGAATTATTAAAACTAAGTATTGCTTTTGCAGACCCAATGTTTTCTATCTGCCCATCAAATATTTTTTTTAGCGACTCTTCAATTTTGTATAAAGAAAATTTAATGCTGGAGGAACCTCCGTTAATGGTTAGTATGCTTTCATCCTTAAACATGGACTAATTTATTATCTTCTATCTGCAGCCCCATGTCAGCTAAAGCTTCTAAAGTTGAGTTTAAGTCGATGTGACGGATACTTTTTATTCCTATATCTGTTGCAATATCTGTGAACATCTGCACATTATCAATGTACACGACCTCGTCCGCGCATACCTGTGCTGTATCAAGCGCTATTTTAAAAATAGCCGCATCCGGTTTTCTTACATATATATAGCATGAGGATACAAAAAAGTCAATGAACTTTTTCAACATAAATGTACGTATTCTGTATGCATTTAGTTCTCTTGCTTCATTGCTTACTGCAACTATTTTTAATTCGTATTGTACTTTTAATTTTTTTATAAATGCTATCATTTCCGGATAAGGTGTGGTCAAAGAGAACATGAAGTCCCGGAATTCATTGAATGAAAAATCACGCTTTTTATAAAACACAACCCTGTCAAGATATTCCTTCAGGGTTATTTTTCCTTCTTCATAAGTAACAAACATGATGTTGTGCCGCTCTTCCATTTCTTGTTTATCCAGATGAAATTGTTCTGCTGCCCGATGCCTGAAATCATGCCCCCATCCGTCGGAGAGCAAAACACCCCCTATATCCAGGAAAAGGGTGGTGATCTTTTTACTTTTATTTAGCATTTTCTTTTTTATCAGTCAATAATCATCAGTGCTGCCAAAGGATAAGGTTATCTTTCAGGGGCAAAGATATGTTTTCGTAATTCGGAACGATGCAGGATGTATAGTCACTAACAGGCCTTGAGCCGTCAGTTTGTGTATCATATTCTCTTACGCCCTTATCTGCAATAACAGCAGCTGGTTTCATTTTGATTTTAACCGGTGCAGCGCCATTGATTCCTTCTGCCTATAGTTCAACCAAAATATTTTCAGGTCTCAATCCATTGAGTTTTACCTGTACATGAAAAACGTGTCCGTTTTCTACGTTTTCACTAAGTACCTCTCCGAATTGTATATGGCTCCATTCTTGTTGAAGTTCATGATGAACATGCGCTATCTTTTTTCCTGCGGCTCCTTTTTCTGTTGATCTTCTTTTAAAGTTATCAGCCGCTGACATGTAATAATTTTCTGTGTATTCTCTGTCTGCGCGGTTACCGGAAAAACGGGGCGTTAACATGGCCATGCTTTTGCGCATTTTTGCTATCCATACATTATCATAATTCTGATTTTAATACTTCATGTCCGAGTATTCTTCCTAGTGTTACTTCAGGTACATCACCTTTAAGTATATGCAGGTCGGTACCACAAATGGTGGTTTTTATGATTTTCACTATAACATCGGCGGGATTTTCGATAGTGGGTTTTGACTTGTCTTCCCAGGATTTTCGGCCAGGGCCATGATAAACCAGGGCTTTCATTGTTTTATGCATTCCATTTTCTTTATTACTTTCTTTTAAAACGACGGTTGGCTTAGCTGTTTTGACGGGAGTTGTGGTGCGATTCATTTTGTATGATTTAAGTATATAAAGACTTGTATGCAAAGTTGGCTGCATTAATTCTCCTGAATGTTACACAGTTCTTTTGATTTTTTATATCATTCACACATTTGGTAGAAAAGATGGGATAAAAGGATGCACCTGCTGCCGCAAGCACTTTTATTCGTTATATCATTCTATGTGTCTTATTCAAGTTATTTTAATTTAAGCAGGCCTCCTGAACAAGTGGTTTATCCATCTTCATTTTATTTATGCCTGTCACCACCTGGTTTTCCGCCGCCGCCGCCCTCCTGCCTGCCTGCAGGTGCGTGCATTGAATGCTGTTGCTGAAGATGGGGCGACCTGGGCGCTGTATTATGGGATTGCATTGCTGGACTAGTATTAGTATAAATCGTCTTTGGTGTTCTATTCATTGCAGGTATTCGTTTTGATGCTGATGACTGCATATTAGCATGCACATTTGACGATTGGGATGTTGTATTATGAACTTCATGCGTAGTCGCAGCTCCTTGGGTAGTTTGGGTGGCTCCGGTTGATTTCTTTTCCACAGGGGATATGCTTTTTTCATGTGAAGAAGAATGACTTTTCCCTGCATTACCTGCAGTGCGCACATGCGAAGATTGCTGTGATGTGGGCTGCATGTGTTTTTCATTCAAGGCCGTTTGTTGCTGTGCCGAAGGTCTTGCAGTAATACCACCGGTTCCGTTAAAACTTCTATGATTATTACTCCGCCCTGAATTACTTACACCTGTGCGATTTACATAAGTATCATGAATAACGGAATGATTCACATTGGCAACTGCCGTATTGTATTGAAAGTGGCCGTTCTGCCATCTTCCGCCATTATAACCCTGACCACTATATCCATATCCGTAGTTCACACCACCGTAAAACCCAACCTGTGAACCCCAGTAACCTGCCTGCCATCCATAATAGCCGCCGGAGAAACCCCAATACCCAGGGGTCCATAATAATCCTTCAGCAGGTGGAAGTACCCATTCACCGTCTACCCAGTAATAACCGCCGGAATCGTATGCCCAATAACCCGGACTCCATAAATATCCATCAACTGGACATTGGGGTTGCGAATACACCCGCAACATGGGTGGGGCTACTCGAATGGAAAGGGCCGCCGATACATGCACCTGCGAATAGGATTGCGGTATTGAAAATGTTATGGCTGATAATAGGACGAATACTTTTATAATATGTTTCATGATTATGTTTTTAATGCGTAACTCCTTTCACTTTTTCCCGGAGTATTGGATGATAAAGGTGCATCTATTGGTGAGGGAAACTGTTACATGATTCTTTAAATTAATTATATGATTCACACTTTATGATGCGCCTCTGGTCTACAATCAAACCTCCTCCTACTCCTCATAGCACATTAATTCAAGATCAGTTGGTAGCCAAAGATCAAAAAACTTGTATTACTAAATAGTTTAAATAAAATGATGCAGGGAAAACTCCCCGCTCTATGAGGGCATCTATAATTAAATATTTTTCATGTTGCGCTGACCTTTAAAAGTCTAACGGTAGAAATAATGGCATTTTTATTGTTGCACCTCTATGCATCCATCAATCCCTAATCATAATCAATGGCAAGATTGTTTTCTAAATTTCAAACGTCGGGTGGGTTCCACGCAATTCTGCTTGCCTGATTTTTTTGATACCAAGAATCAACAGTACCTTTCAAGATTACTTTGGTGCCTGATAAAACCGTTTTAATATCATCGGCATTTATAGACCAGTTGCGATGAGGGCCGCTTTTAATTCCTTTTTGTTGTCTTTCATAGTGCGTTTCGGACTTAATGGTGATGTTGTTGGTTACTCCCTTTACCGCGGCCTGAATAGTTGCTAAATCTTTTGCAGTATCCTTTTGATAATTCCGCAGAAGTTCCCGCTCCAGTGTAACCGTTCCATTTTCGACCCTATACTTTTATAGATTCTTTAGGAATTTCACAGTCCCACTTCATCCCTCTTCGCAAATAGGTGAATTAAAAGAAATTTCTATCAGGGAATCAGATGCTTATATGCATGAAGTCATTTAGCTTAATGCAGAGATATCATGCTCCAGAATTTTTTTCCTCTCCTGGTATTCTTCGTTAGTGATTTCTCCTGAAGCAAACCGCTTCCGTAAAATATCAAGTGGCGAATCGTTCTTCATTCTCTGACCCGGGATATTATATGGGGTGGCGAATATCCAAAAAATCAAAATTATCCAAAGCACCCACCATATCATGTTCATGCCCCAGTAACTGTTATTGTAATGCATTTTTTTCTATTTTAAAATTGAATAAATAATAATGCAAAGCTGATTAGTTTTATATGATTTGGTGTTACACAATTCCATTTATAGTTTACATGATTCACATTTTTTATAAATGTTGGGTTTGGGTATGCTCCAAATATCAATGTGTAAGCATCATTGACATTATTGATTTTTGTTACTGCATTTATGCTTTAGAGTTATACGACGTCTGTTTGTAGAGCTTGATCTCGGGTAATTGGTTAATAGGTAATCATAATGAATATCCTAAATTTTATTTCTGTAGCAGATAGCCGCCTGAAAAGTAGCTCTGAGCGCAAGTTCTTCCTTATTTAACAGGCCGCCTTGCCTGGTACTTCCAGATTGTATCCAGCCTTTTACCATTTTTAACAGGTCTTCCAGTGCAAAAGGCTTAATAATATAATCATCAGCCCCAAGTATCAGTGCTTCCGCTCTGTCAATTTTTTCAGACATGGAAGTGCTAAAAATAAATGGTATTCCAAATGTTAAGCGTGAATCCAAAAGTTGTTGCAAAACCTCATGTCCATTCATTTCGTGCATCAATACATCACATACAATTAAATCTGGTATAAATTCCCTGGCAAGTTCAATGCCTCTTTTTCCGTTATTTGCTCCAAGGATTTTATAACCTTCCATTTCTAAATATTCAGTCAAATTCTCAAGAATATCATCGTTGTCTTCAATGACTAAAATTGCATCCATTTTAGTTGTTTGATTTTGCGGCTTACCTGGAAATAATCTATTTATAACAAAGATGAATTTTTCCCTGCTTACAAGTATTACATAATTGCAGAGAAACGTTATACAATTCACACACATTAACGATTAACCATTTTCCCTGCATTTTGAAATAGTCTTGATAAATAAGTGACTCCTGGGCATCTCTTTGAAAAGGTTTCTTTTATTAGAACCATATATACTTCTGTTGATAACCAAGATAAAATATTTTGAAATTTACTTTCTTTAAGTTTGTACCTTCTTTCAAATAATAGCTACTTACATTGGACATATTATCGATTTTAACGATACTCATAATTATCAGCGCCGGTTTTTCTTATTTGAATGAAAGGTTTGTAAAGTTACCTGGAGCCATTGGTGTGATGATTATGTCGGTGGTAGTTTCTATCGTTGTTTTAATAATAGGAGGAATTGGAGATGAAAAATCTAACCTGCTCACAAAACTTGCTCATAATATTAATTTCTCCGAGGTGTTGCTGAACGTGATGCTTGGCTTTTTACTGTTTGCCAGCGCCCTGCATTTCGACTATCAAAAACTAAAAGCATTACGAAGGCCCGTTTTAATATTGAGCACACTCGGCGTAGTGGTTTCTACAGGTGTATTCGGCGGATTAATATTTGGGGCGGCTTATCTTTTGCACATTGACATTCCGCTTATTTATTGCTTTGTTTTCGGTGCTCTTATTTCACCGACTGATCCGATTGCTGTTGGCGCTATTATAACAAAATCAAGAATACCGCCAAAGTTGGCAACCGTTATATCCGGGGAGTCTATGTTTAATGACGCGGTCGGGCTCATTCTTTTTGTAACAACGTTGGGTATTACCAAACAATCTTCCAACAGGATTTCAGTAATTGAAGCATTGCGCTCTTTCGGCACACAGGTTATCGGAGGTGTTCTTATAGGCTTGATAATGGTTTTTATCGCTTACCGGCTTATTAAGTCTATAAAGGATTTTCAATCCATCTTTTTAATTTCACTTGCAGTAGTGTTGGGCATTTCAGTGGTAGCCAATAAATTTGATGCGTCCATACCTTTATCTGCTGTGGTGGCAGGGTTGGTGGTAGGCAATAATAATTTTGGCAAAGATCATCCGGCTACTCAGTTTCTAAATCGTGTATGGCAATTGCTGGATGGGATACTAAACACTATTCTTTTTGTAATGATGGGCCTGCAACTTTTACTATTGCCCTTCCTGCGACATTTTTGGCTTATAGGATTGATTTCAATTTTAATTATACTCATTGCAAGAATGGCAAGTGTTTCTTTAATTGCCTTTTTCGAGTTGCGAAAAGTGAACCTTGTAAATCTTTCTATACTAACCTGGGCCGGCTTACGTGACGCTATATCCATAGCAATGGCGCTATCCCTGCCTTTTTCTCCGTATCGACAAGTTATTCTTTCCTGTTGTTATTTTATAGTAATATTTTCTGTAATAGTCCAGGGGCTTACACTTAATTTATTAGTAGATAAAGTGGTTAGTTCGAAAAGAACTTAAACATTCTACGATATTATAATTTAAGATCCCGGTATTTGCTTATGGCATTTGCAGCCACATTATTTTTTTGCCAGCGTGCGAATATAATTGACCAGTTCCCATTTCTGTTTTGTAGTCAGGGCGGTTTTATAAGAAGGCATAGGTGTCTGACCGGTAGCAATCATCCAGTATAACGAGCCGTCAGACATACTTTGTATCTTTGCAGAAGTATGATCAGCCGGCTTTATCTTAAGTGCGGCAGCAGCAGGGCCATTGCCCTTACCGCCTTTTCCATGGCATGGTGCACAATTACCAACATACAATACTTTGGCATCACCTAAAACTGAGGTATTACCCGCTAAAGGATTTTTTACATGAGCCGCTGAAGCAGGCACTACCCATGAACTTTTTTGTGCTTCAGCATTAAAGGCTATGCAAACAGAAAGAAATACCAGGGAAAAGATGAGTAACCTTCCCTTACCTGGTTTCCTGTTTTTATTTTTTTTAGGGTTCATGTTTTTTAAATGTTAGAAGGTTCTTGAAAATCAACCGCGGATTATTGTATTATAAATTGAATACTCTTCATCAATTATGAATATTCAAATCTATGCCTACGGGAGGTTCCTGGTGATGGTGATGGTAATACCGGGGACTATGTTGATGATGTTCGCTGTAATAACGGGGTTCAGCACATCCTGAAATAGCAAAAATTATTACGGCAGTCATAATAACAGTTTTAAAGATATTTTTTTTCATTTTATTTTATGATAATTTATTTAGTGAATTATCAGAAGCCAAAATTGAATATATTTTGTATGACGTGTGTTACATAACTTTTGAAATTTGTTGTATAATTCACACACGAACATTTTCAGCAAGTCAAGATCTATAAACCATAATAGGCCTTATCTGATTTAATCAGCGGTAGTTTTTCTTTTTTAAAAGTTATAGAGAATAAACTTCTAATACTTCGGATAGGGCTGGCTTTTTATTAATACTATTAATAAGGCAATGTTGTAGTTAATTCATCTTTATTTACTTTAACCAAATTATAGCAATACTCTCGATTGTAATGCTCATTTTACCAATATGATCCGCATTGCATAAACATTATCTTATGATCCGGGATAACTATCCTTCACTTTAACAACACCAATTTTAATAATCTCAAATCATTATGCATCAGCGCATTCTACTTTAAAATGCTTCTTAGAAAGATTGCTTAAAAAAATCGTGGCATGATTATCGGCATTATAATGACAGGGATAAATAAATATTGTGTTTGATCTTTTCCCTTTAATGAAACAATTACATTTTTAAGATAAACAAAATTATTTTCACCAAAAAAAATCAAAATCATGAATAATTCAAATTTTCCAACACCTACTTCAGAAAGCCCATCGCCGCGAAAAAATTATAAGAACCTTATAATTGGAGTGTTAGCGGTAGCTCTTGTTGGCACGGGTGCATTCCTGCTAGTTGATAAAAATCAAACAGGTGCAACTATTCAACATCAGCAAACAGAAATAGCAACTGTTACTGATCAGAAGAGCGATATACAAAAAAGCTTTGATGCATCATTGGCACGTCTGGATTCAATGTCGTCCCTTAACTCCAGTTTGCAGGGTAAGCTTACAGCACGTAACGCTGAGATTACAAGGACAAAAAATGAAATCCGTAGCATTTTAAACAAGAAAAATGCAACGGCTGCTGAATTAACCAAAGCAAGATTTCTTATTGCCAGTTTGAATGATAAAATTACAGGTATGGAACAGCAGGTAGCACAATTAACCTTGGATAACCAAAATTTAAACCAGGATAAAGTAATATTAAAACAGGATTCGGCAAAATTATCCCAGGATCTTACAACCACTACTGCTACAAAAGACAGCCTGGTTCAAAAAGTAGATGTAGCTTCTACCTTAAATGCAAACAATATTGCTATTACACCCATTGACGTTAGACATAATGGTAAAGAAAAAATGACTACTACAGCAAAGCATGTAAACAAGCTGGTTATATCATTTGATGTAAATAACAGGATAGCCCAGACCGGAACTACAGATGTTTATGTGGTGGTAACTGGCCCTGATGGTAAACCCATTTCTGAACAGTCTTTAAACTCCGGAACTTTCACAACCCGTGATGGCAATGGAAAAGCCTTTACGGCGAAATTACCAGTAACATTTGAAACTGATAAAACGAAGAATGTCCAATTTACATTTACCCCCGTTAAAGATTTTCAACAAGGAGATTATAATATACAAATTTATCAAAATGGCTTTCTTATTGGAGAAGGCACTCGTGAATTGAAAAAAGGTGGTTTGTTCAGTTAAATGAATGTACCATAAGCATTATTAATATTTCTAACTACAAGAAATAAAAAGCAACCTGACATTCAGGTTGCTTTTTATTTAATAAGAATTCCATTTTTTGAAACTGCAAAAGGGAAGACTGAATTTGTATGTAGGGAAGCCCATAACTACCTGGACGAATAGACTGCAGGTAATATTTCTGTTTCATAAATAGTGTGCCTAATGTGGGAATTATATAAAGTATTTTCATAATGGTGTAACAATCGCCGGATAATGCAGCTTACTTTTACAAAATAAATCGCAATTGTCATTTTTAAAATACAAACATGGAAGATACCTATATATGGGTTCATAACATTATTGAAAGTTGCAATAACGATTTTCATTTTGGCTGCGCGGATAAGCTGATCTCATTATTTGTTAAAAAATACAAGGGCGCAGACAGAGTTTCAGAGCTCAAATTAATAAGGGAAGATAAATGGAATTCAGTTCATGCTATTTTATCCTGACATGATTGATTCAGTTACTTGTTTGATCTCAGGAGGGTTAAGCACCACGAGATTACAAAAAGAATTATTATAATTCTGCACAGGTAATATTAAACTTGGTAATTTTCATAGGTTATAGGAATCATTGGGGGTGGGTTTTTATCCGGCCCTCATTTTTTTTGCAGCTCATGCCTGTTTGGTCATTGTTTCTTAGTAATGTATAATTTATTCAGAATGTGGAAATAATATGATTGGTTATAAGATATGAATAAAATAAGATTGAAGCTTAATGACGTTTCTTTTGTTTCGAAAAAAAATCCTTGCTCCATAGGGCCACACATCGCCTTTATTCGGTTTTCGGGGGATAGTTTTGTGGCTGAGCAAACACGAACTGTTCTTATTTTCATCATTTGGGCTATTTTCAATTTTGAACAGTAAGACTATCGAGGGTAAAAAGGGTGAACTGGTTATCTTTTATATCCGTTTATTCCTTACCGTATTAATACAGGTAGTTAATTTTATTAATAAAATAGCGCCCCTTTTTTAAAAAGAAGCCAGAGAAAGGTAACTGTTACCTATTTATTTAGAGTGTTGGATAGTACCATCTTTGGGAATTTCATTCTTATCCTTCAAACTTATTTCCATTTTTTCTTTTTTTACATCTTGCCTTATTAACCCAAATAAACTCATATAAACATTGGCGATCCACACTAATGCAAACCCTGCTATTACATATCC
>OBLT010001037.1_pt1 | contig 17954 bp, 13 predicted proteins | sample 1518721 | NCBI WGS metagenome assembly OBLT01 (sample SAMEA3539307, study PRJEB22396) | soil metagenome | biome: tundra; feature: field; material: soil | place: USA | collected 2010-05 | depth 0.15 m | reverse complement strand
CGGCCAGCTCGTCAAGTAGCTCGTCGTCGGCCCGGTGCAGGATGTTGATGCGCCCTGTGGCGTCCCACACGTAGCGGCTGCCGATGTTGTTCGTGCTGAACGCGGCCATGCACTTGCGGATGAACCTCTCGTAGCCGAGGAACAGGTCATCCACGAAGCGGAAGGCCGTCACGCTGTAGCGCGCGTGCAATTCGTCCATCTCCGCAATAATGTTCTCCGGGTCACGGGTACGGATGGTGATGTCCGGGTTGGCGCTGACCGCGGCACCGCAGAACGAGCAGTCGTACGGACAGCCGCGGGCACCGACCATGTTGGCCTCATACCGTCCGTCTGGTGCCGCGTAGGGATCGTCGGCGAGGAAATGCCGGTCCACGAACGGCAGCTTGTCTATATCCGGCGCGAGGAAGCGGTTGCCGGCCGCACCGCCGCTGGCCTGTGGTGTCTTCATCACTGGATCGAGCCACATCACGCCGGGCAGCTCAACGCGGTGGCGCCGGTCCTTGAGTAGTTCTACGACGCGCGTTTCGCCTTCGCCGAGCACGAGCGCCTCGAGCCGTGCGAACCGGGGATCGGCAAGCACTTCGGCTGGCATGGCTTTCGCTTGATGGCCGCCGGTCATTACCTGGATGCCAGGGTCCAGGTCAGCCGCGATTCGCGCGCTGATCTCATACGTCGGTGCCAGCAGGTTGAAGCCCGCCCACCGTGGCGATGCCTCGTTGATGAGCCTGATGGTCTGGTCGACGCCCAGGCCCAGCGCTTCGGCGTCGATGATGCCGACGTTGAAGCCCTGGGATGCGGCGTAGGTAGCGATGTATCCCATGCCGAGCACGGGCAGCGTGAAGTCGTTGGTTCGGGGGCGGAGGCTGTAGTCGCGCAAGGGCGCGTTGACGAACAGGGCGTCGAGTGGTTGTGCGAGGTCCGCGCCGGCGATGGCGCGGTCAGCCGGTATTTCCATGCTGGCTCCCCCAAGCGAGGGTGAGGAGTGTCAAGGTTGCGAGCTGGTCACCAGCGAGCCTTTGCCATAGCCGGCCGAATGCCTGTTCGCTATCTGGCCATGGATATGACGGTGCGGCTCGCTTGGCCCAGGTGCGGACGGCCAAGTCCGTGTAGGGGTAGTGCGTGAAGTCGTTGCTGTAGTCGGCTACGGCAGCGCCAGCCGTCCACGGCCCGATACGCGGTATGCGCTGAAGCTCTTGCACCAGGACGTGAGGCGGCAGGTCACGCCAGTGCGCCTCGTGGTTGAGGTACGCTTCAGCAGCCGCGCGCAATGGCTGGCGCTTGAACGTCAGACCGGCGTTGGCCAACTGCTCATCGTGCAGGCCGAGCACGGTTTCGGGTGTGGGGAAGAGGGCGTACCCTTCGCCGTTCAGGTGAGTGACCCGCTGGCCGTGCGCCTGGCAGAAATCCCGGTACAGCCGTTTGGCATGCGGGGCACGGACGACCTGGCGGATAATCGCGGTTGCTATCGCTTCCCACAGATCGGACGTACGGAACCGCGCGATGGTGCCGAGCGCTGTCAATGCTGAAAGCAACTCGGGAGCTTCACGCCCCGCCATGCCTGGTCGCGGCAGCGCGAACACATCGAATCGCGGTTCGCCGCTGGATGCTACGAGCGGGCAGGACAACACTTCGCAGCCGCTGACGCGGATGAGCCATTGCCCGCCGTCAGGTAGCGCGAATACGCGATACCTGCCGCGTTCGGTGATGCGCCATGCGGCGTGCTCGGTTATGACGAAGCGGAACGTTTCAGGCATTGCAGTCGAAGCTCCTGAACGACATGGGTTCGTAGGTGTGGCGGACATTATCTCACTGTGCGCCTCCGGTATGCGCTGGTATTACTGGTCTCGCATGGTTCAGTTCTCGGAGTCCATCCCGCACGCGGCGCAGCGTGAATGGATCATCCATTGCCTTCGCTGGTGCTATGTGCTGGGCGTGCGCGACTCTTCGCGGCAGTAAAGTATGTGATGCAGTTTCGCCGTCTTCTGCGGTGCTTGACTGCTGCATATGCAGTTCGCACCAGACGATTTTCCCTGCTGGCTCTTGTGTCAGATACCAATTCCAGCGGTCGCTCAGTGTTGCTACCAGAAACAACCCTCTGCCTCCCTCATCTTCGATGGCAGGGAGTCCGTCTTCTAGCTCTCGGGGGCTGGGCGGCCACGTATTCCCATCCCAGACTTCGATGAGTAGTTGTACGTTGTTAGTGGACAACCGCAGCCACACGGGCGGCTTTTGTACCATAGCCTGTGCAGCCTTTATACCATTCGTCACAAGTTCGGAAACGAGCAATTCTGCGGTGCCAGCGATTGACTCAAGTCCCCACTCCCAGAGCAGATGCTTAGCGTGCAGACGGGCGCAAGGCACAGCCGTGGGAAGTGCGCCGAGCTGAAGCGAATTCCGCAGTGGCCACTGCATGGTCATGTCGCCCCCCAGCGCTCTTCGGCTTGTTTGGCATGGCGTAGCTGGCCAGAACGCCAGCTGTCTGCTGACTCGGCCATTTCGGGCATGGGTTCGGGAGCGGCATCGTTGTTCCCTCATTGGCTCCGGTGGCCCGAGCACGCCCGTGCCGCCGCATATGGCCAAGTTGTTTTCAGCCAGGACAGCGCAGTCGCACGGCCACTCAGCCCCCATACGCCACATCGGCCGTGGTCGTTGACATGGCTGCTGAGCACACCAAACGCAACCGTACGGAGTCTCGCCAGCCGTGGCTGACAGGCGTCCGTGCCAGGTGCTGGCACGGACGCTTGCTGATAGTCCACCTGATCAACTCCTCATCACGCGGAGACATTGCCTGTTCAGAGCGTCGGTCATCGAGATCACATCCGCCATGACCAGCCGCGTATGCGCGGTATGCACAGGACGTATGTACATCACCGCAGAGTGCAAGCAACCGCGGATAGACTGCCGGATAGGAGCTACGTTCGCTTTGGAGCCCAAGCAGGACAGGCTGGACCCTGATGAGTGCCAGTGCCCACCGCTACTGCCAGTGCGGCAAGCGCTTGGCACGCGACCATCCGGGCATGCAATGCGGCATCTGTGAGCGGCGGACGACGCGACAGCGCGCCGAACCCCCCGCCGTACCGGCCGACTTCTGGCACACCCCAGCCTTCCGTGACGCGTTCGACGCTCAGCACATGGGCCACGTGGCACGGGCATACCGCCGCCACCCGCTCAACGTGGCGAACTACGGCCGCGATGGAATCCCGCAGGAACTACTCGGTGACTGGCTCGGGCTCACCCAGGCGCAGGTTAGCCGCATTGAAAATGGACCACCGATCCGCAACCTCGACACACTAGCTCACTGGGCGCGGACATTGCGTATCCCGCCAGAGCTGCTGTGGTTCAGATTGCCAGGCGAGCAGACTCCTATCGGGACAGCCATTCACCTGGCCACTGGCATACTGAGCGCGCCACCAATGTCCGTACCGCCGACCGCGACGTTTCAGCTGGTATCAGTCGGCAATGGCGCGCTCAACAATCCGGACGCCGCAGCCATGCACGCATTTCGATCTGCTGACCTGCAGGTCGGTGGCGGACACCTGTACGCGAGCGTTACTAAGTACCTCCAGACTGATGTCGCGCCCCGGCTGTTCGGCAGCAACGACGGGGCGGATAACCGCGCCGTCTTCACGGCAGCCGCAGCTTTGACCGAAATGGCTGGCTGGATGGCGCACGATGCTGGACGTGATGCGACAGCCAAGCAGCATTTCGGCCGCTCCCTCGCGCTCGTTCAAGTCGGTGGCGATCACCAGCTCAGCGCCCACGTACTCGGCAGCATGAGCCACCTGGCCAGCCACCTTGACCAGCCTGACGAAGCTATTGAGCTAGCACGGCAAGGACAAGCTGTCTTGCGGACAGGACCAGCCAACCCCGGTCTCGAAGCCCGCTTGCTCGCACTGGAAGCACGCGGTTTTGCCGGGCAGGCCAATAGAGATGCTGCCGAATGCGTCACACTGCTGCTGCGTGCCGAGAAAGCACTAGAACACACGTCCACTGAGCCGGCCTCGCCGTGGATCAGCCACTTTGATGAAGGCTCGCTTGCCAGTGAAGCGGTACGGTGTATGCGCCAGCTTGGTGATCTGGACGAGGCCCGCCGTCAAGCTGAGCGCATCGTCGCCCTTCGCCCTAGCCATCGGACGCGGAGCCGGGCATTCGGCCAGCTTGCCTTGATTACCGTTCTCGTCGCACAAGGCAAGCCCGACGAGGCATGCGGCATTGCCTACGAGGTGCTCGCTGCCACGCAATCGCTGGGTTCGTTCCTGGTCATTAGTCAGCTCCTTGAACTGCGGCGAGCACTGCAATCACACCGGAGTAATACGGTCGTGGGCGACTTCCTGGCTTGCCTCGAAGAGGCGGTCAGAGAACGGCTCTGGCTCTACCAGTGGCTCGCCGAAGACGGAGGCAGCCAGCGCAGCCAGTGGGAGGGCTTGTGAGTTCAGAGGACCCGCTGTATGAACGTGACCCCGAAGCATGGAACGCCCATCTTGCCGAAGGCAATGCTAAGCAGGCCCGTAAGCGGGTGAGCGCGGATGTGATCCTGTGTGATGCACATGGGCGCATTCTGCTTGTTGATCCCACGTACAAGCCGGATTGGGACCTTCCCGGTGGCATGGCCGAAGCCAACGAACCGCCTGCCGATGCGGTGCGCCGTGAACTCCGGGAAGAACTCGGGCTCGACCTCCAGGTTGGTGACCTGCTTTGCGTCGATTGGGTCTCACCGCACGGCCCATGGGACGATCTCGTCAATTTCATCTTTGATGGCGGTGTCCTTGACGAGCGCGCCATTGCGAGTCTGCGTATCATGGATGACGAGCTACGGGCGTATGACCTCTGCGACGAGGGACAGGTCAAAGAACGCTTGCGGCCCTACGCATGGCGTCGAGTGAGAGTAGCGCTAGAAGCATTGACCACTGGGCGAGCGCGATACTTGCAGGATGGGTATATGTAAACCGGCCTCATCCGAACCGGCCGCCACACTAGTGATGATGTGTGTACTCACAGACGCGACGACCACGCTATGGATGGTTGGAGGCCTCAACATCGCTGTCGTCACTAAGTTCGGGGCGCCTCGGTCCTGGCCAGGAAGGCGTTGGATTGTCCGAGTTAAAAACTGCTTGATGCATGTTAACTACGTTATTCTGATCGGTTCGGTTAGCCCGAAATGTCCCGTGGCGTCTGCGGAGTGCCTCATTCGACCATCGGCGTAGTGCCGATGTCTCGAAGTATCGGACGGTGCCTGCTAAGTTGCCTTGTAGTCGGCAGAGCAGGATTACGCGATTCCTTAGACGGGAAGATGCGGAGGGAAGAGCGTGAGTGCGATCAGCGAGTCGGAAGGGGACACGGTCTCGGGGCTTGCCCCCCTCCGCGTAGTGTGCCGGGCCCGTGAGGACGTTCTCGTCGGCGGCTTGGCCGACAATCACTTCGCCGCGCAGCTGGAGAAGGTGGTTCGGGACCCTGAGCACTATCCGGTCTACGGCGATCCTGACCAGTTCTTCGCGCAGACTTATCCTACGTCCGGGCTTCGCGTCCTGCTGACCAAGACCTTCGGGCGGCTCATGGGCGCGACAGGCCCCGCAGGCGAGAACGGAGTCTTGCGTCCGACGACATCGTTCGGCGGCGGGAAGACGCATGGCTTGACCGCCGTCTATCACATTGCCAGGGGTGCCCGCCCTGCGAACCTCGCTGAGTTCGTTGACCCGGCCCTGCTTCCAGACGGCCGTGTCCAGGTCGCCGCGCTCGTAGGCGATGCCCAGGACCCAGTCGCCGGAGTTGTCACAAACGGCATCCGGACGTTTACGCTCTGGGGCGAGATGGCGGCGCAGATAGGCGGGGAGGCGCAAGCGGTGATCGCCGCCAATGACGCGGAGCGGACTGCACCTGGCACGCAGACGATCAAGCAGGCATTCGGCGGCAAGCCGACAGTAGTGATCATCGATGAGATCGCGAAGCACCTGCGCCAGGTCGCCTCGTCCGGGAATGAGGATGTCCGGCGGATGGCGCTGGCGATTCCGGTCTTTCTGGGCAACCTGTTCGAGGTTGCCTCCGACCCGGACAACCGCGTTTCCGTGATCATCACGCTGGCGGCGAGCACCAACGCCTTCGGTGCGGAAACCGACGAGATCAGCGAACTCCTCAGTGACGCGACCAGCACGGCGAAGGTCGCAGCCGCCGAGACCAGTGAGGTACTGGCTCGTGCCGCCCAGCCAAGCGCAGTAATCAGGCCCGCAGACGACACGGAAATAGGCGAGATCCTCAAGAGGCGGCTATTCGAGCACATCGACCCCGACGCAGCCCGCTCCGCCGGTGACGCCTACCGGGACCTGTATCAGTCGCTAGCGAAGACGGAAACGCTGGCCGGGGGAGCAGAGCATCCCGTGACGTACGGGGACGCGGTCGCCAGGTCGTATCCGTTCCACCCAGAACTCGTCCGTGTCCTCGATCAGCGGCTTGGTGATATCCAGCTATTTCAGCGTGCCCGCGGCGCGTTGAAGCTGCTCGCCGAGGTTATCGCAAAGATATACCGCGATGGCGATGATTGTGCGGTAATCAACGTCGCCGATATCGACTACGACAACCCGCCTGTCCTAAACCATCTCACCGACGGGTTGGAGCGAGGCGAGTTCGCAGGTGTCGCTAAAAGTGATTTCGCCGGACCCGCCGCGCACGCGGCCATGATTGATGCCGAGATATTCCCGGGAAAACCTCGTTATGCGGCGCGCGTCGCAAGAACTGTGTTCACCCATTCGCTGGAGCTGAAAGCGACCGCAGGCGCGGCCCGCAATGACTGGCTGCTTGGGACTCTTCGACCGGGCGAGGACCCGGCAATCCTGGAGAAGGCCCTCACCGAATCCGAGAAGGTATTCTGGCATCTTGCTTTCGATGGGGCCCGGTGGCGGTTCGACGTTGAACCGAACGTCAACGCGATCATCGAGACCGAGAAGCGGAACATCGCCAACACGAGGGTATCCGCGGTTTTGGATGACCTGATCATTCGCGCTTACGCCAACGACGGCGGCGTAACCTCACGCCACTTTCCGGCAGGCCCGGCAGATGTGCCAGACCAGCCAAGCCTGCGCGTGATCGTCATGCACCACAACGTCCTAACGACGACAGGAAAGTCCGCCGATCAGCCTGCTTCGATCCTCATCGAGATGCTTGACCGGGTGGGGTCGTCCGGCGTACCCCGCAAGTACCGCAATGCGGTCACGTTCGTCGTCGCGGATGAGGCTCAGGTCGAAGCGCTGAAGGATAGGGCGCGTGCGCTCATCGCCGCGGACACACTGGCCGCCGACGGCACGCGGCTTGCCCAGTTCAGTCCGGAGATCCGCAAGAAGATCGAGGCCTACCAGAAGAACGCTGCGCTGGAAGCCCGCATCGCCGTGACCCGCTGCTACAAGCACATCTACTATCCAGCCAGCGACAAGGCCCACGGACACCTCCACCAGCGCGACATGCCCCCGCAGAAGCAAGGGGATACAAAGACTGCTACATCGGTCGTACTGACCCTCCTAACCGACGAGGGTAAGATCCGTACCGACCCGTTCACGTACTCCTACCTGCGGTCGAAGACGTGGCCAGAACCTAAGGCGTCCGCAACGACCGCGGAGATCACAGACTGGTTCTGGATGGACCACGCTTCTCCGATCATCCGCAACATCGCACTCCTGCGTGAAGCGATCATCGGCGGCATCAAGAACGACGGATGGGTCTACTACGACGCCGCAACCGGTAAGGCATATACGGCCAGCACGATGGCGGGACTGTCCGTCGAATTCCGGCCCGACGCCGAGGTAATGACAGTCGCCGAGGCAACGGCACGCGGTCTGCTCGTCCGCAAGCCGACCCAGAATGACCTGAAGAAAATCTATGTGAGCCCAGTTCTCACCGGAGCGGAGATCCGCGCCCGGCTTGAGCCTGAATGTGGCGGTGAACCAAATAAGTCCGATGTGCTCGACCTGCTCGCGACCGCCGTGCAGGCCGCGGAGTACAAATGGATTGTTGTCCTCGACGCCGACCCTGCTCCCGGTATTCGCGCGCTGACCCCAACACAGATCCGGGACAAGGGTCTCGACGCCATGCGCGTGGTCACCCGCGAACACGCTGAGGCGAACGGGGTTGAATTCCCTACGCGGACCCTGGCGGGCAAAACATTCACCGGCAGCGGCGCCGGCGGCCTGGCAATCCAGCATATCGCCGACCAGGTCAGCGACTTCAGTATCAAGACGATCAGCCGCCTAGCCATCAAGGTAAGCGCGGACGACATCAAGGGGACCGAGGACCTGGACCTTCTCGTGATTGCACTCGGAATGCTGCCTAAGTACTCCATCACCGTCACAGCAGATCTCGTCGCGGAGTTCAGCAATGTCACGGGGGGACTTACATTCCGCGGCGTCGCGGCACGCGCCGACTTCCAGACCGTCTACGGCTACCTCGGCAAGACACTAAAGTCCGCAGGGAAGGTGGCTGGCACGCTCACCGTCGATCTCACGTTCGCCCCGCCCGTCACGGTAGAGTCAGCCGAGTTCAGCCAGGTCCACAAAGTGATCAAGGAACTCCAGATTAAGCACGCAGACCTCACTGCTGAGGTGACCAAGTGACCGGCCTTACCGCCCGCACTGGCCGCCCGCGCTTGTCCTTGTCGGTCCTGGACACATCGGGTGCTTTCAGGCTCCTCATCCACCCCGGCAGAGGCGACACTTACGGAATATCCCTCGACGAAACTTACGGCGACGGCGGGCGCACCCTTGCCACGCACGTGATCACGACACCCCCGGCCCAGACCGGGCGAGTCGTGGACGCGGTCCTTGCCGCAGTCCGCTCATCCGGTCACGCCCCCAGTATCCTGGCGTTCAGCCGCAGAGCCCCAATCCGGCTCGCCGAAGCCGCCGGAGTTCGGCTAGCGCTGACACTGCTCACGACGCGTCCCGTAAGCAAGCACAGCCGCGTGCGTGCGCTCGTCGCGGGGATCAACGCGATGAGTGTCGAAGAGACGTACTACTGGTACGCCAAGTGCCTCAGTCCTGAAGGCGCCCGCGCTCGCAAGGCGCTCCGTGTACTTCTCGCTGATGCCTGATAGAAAGCCACTTTAGGGCCATGACGAACATCGAACCGCGCGTCCTGATCGAAGACTGGCTCCCAGTGGCAGAACTCGGTATCGAGTCAAGACGGGAGTCCGCTCCCATCCCGGGCCAGTTCCCGAAGTTGAAGACCCTTCACGTGTGGTGGGCGCGTCGTCCTCTGGTCGCCGCAGAGGCAGTGGTGCTTTGCGGGCTGCTGCCGGCTTGGTCAAAGGACCTCGCGGCTGCTTTCGCAGGCCATCCACAACTTGAGACCGCAGATGCGTACCGCAAGTGGGCGCTCCATCTTATCGGGATATGGGGAGACCCCATCGCGGCGCGGCAGCGGATCGCCAAAGCTACTGAGCGGGGAGTCACGCTTGGTGCAGCTGCGTACGGCTACAAGCCTGCATTCAAGAACCAGCCAGATGACGGCGAGATCGCCCTGTTGCACAGGGTCCTGCGCCGAACCTGGCAGACGGATGGCCTTCCTCTTGTGGCGGATCCCACAGCAGGCGGCGGGTCGATACCATTTGCATCGGCGCGGCTCGGGCTACCGACGTATGCCAATGATCTGAATGGGGTCGCTGCATCGATGCTTCGTGCGGGTGTTGGCATACCCGTGCAGTACGGTCTCGACTTTCTGTCGCATCTTAGAAAGTACGGGGACATCTGGCTAAACCGGGTGCAACAGCGCCTCTCGCTGTTCTTCCCCTATCAGCTCGGGGAAAATTACGTCACCTACATCTGGGCGAACGGAGTCCGCTGTCCGCGGACGGGCGGGTTGGTCCCACTCGTAACAGATCAGTGGCTCCGTAAGGACAAGGGCAAGGAAGTCGCTCTTCGCATCGTAGTCCGCGATTCTTCCGGGGCGCTCCTCACTCAGCCGCGTTTCGAAATCGTTCAAGGCAAGGACATTGATTTCAACCCCTCGGCTGGATTGCTAACCGGAGGTACGGCCCGCAGCCCGTACGATGACTTGGCTATTGACGGGGATTACATCAAGTGCGAGGCAAAAGCCGGCCGGTTCGAGCAGGTGCTCTACGCCGTATACTACCGAAAGGCCGACGGTACAAAAGGTTATCGCGCCCCGACCGTTATTGACCTAGAAGCGATCGAAGCGGCGGAAAAATGCCTGGAGGAGAACCGCGGGAAGTGGGAATCATCAGGATGTCTGCCTACTGACGAAATTCCTGAAGTTTCAAACTATGATCGTGGTCATAGGATGTATGGCATCTACAAGTGGGCAGGCATGTTCACAAGTCGGCAATTGGTGACACATGCTGTAATCGCCGAAGAGATTCAACGCCTGATAGGCGATGTCCGAGATGCGCTCGGACAGGAGTTGGGTAGTGCGGTACTAACGGTTCTCGCCTTCACGCAGGCTAAGGCCCTCAACTACAATGCCAAGTCCACCTCCTGGGATATATCTCGTCAAAAGATCCGGAGTGTCTTCGAGAAGCACAACTTTACATTCCGCTGGACATTTGCCGAATTTCAAGGATCGCACGAGTTGCCCGAGTTCGCCCTTTCCCAGATCATCGACACGTACGAACAGCTAGCCCGCCTGCTCGGCCACATGGGTCCGGGCTCGCTGATGCCAGTAAAGGCTTCCGTATCTGTCGCGGTGAGACAGGGCAACGCGGCCGATTTGGCCGATTTGGCCGATGGAGCGGTCACCCACCTATGCATGGATCCACCGTACTACGATAACGTTATGTACGCCGAATTGTCAGATTTCTTCTACGTCTGGGAGAAGGGGACCCTCGGGAAACTACTTCCTGAGTATTTCCGTGGAGCTGAGACTGACAAGGCCGATGAGGCGATTGCAAATCCCGCCCGCTTCGCGGTTATGGGTCGCCGGAAGCAGGAACTCGCCAACGCTGACTATCAGGCGAAGATGACGGCTATCTTCACGGAGAGTCGCCGGGTGCTGCAGGAAAATGGCGTCATGACCGTGATGTTCACGCACAAGAAGGCAGAAGCCTGGGATGCCCTCGGACACGCGATCATCTCCGCCGGATTCACCATCGAAGGATCATGGCCTGTCAATACTGAATCGGAAGTTTCGTCGCACCAGCATGGGAAAAATTCCGCTAACAGCACCATCATGCTTGTCTGCAGAAACCGCGAGCAACGAGCCGATGGACGCACGGTCTTCCTGGAGGATATCGAACCCGAAATTCGCGCTGCAGCCCGTGAGGCTGCGTTGCGATTCCAGCACGACGGTATCGATGGCGTCGACCTCCTTCTGTCGACCTACGGCCCGACGCTGGCTGTCATATCGCGCATCTGGCCCGTGTACTCGTCCACCCCCGACGCGAGCGGGAACGAGCAGCTGCTCAGGCCCGACGAAGCACTGGATCTCGCCCGTCAAGAGGTCGTAAGTTTGCGGCGTGCCCGCCTTGTCGGGAGGGCGGCACTGATCGATGATGTTACGGATTTCACCCTACTAGCCTGGGACATCTTTGCTGCTCGCGAGTTCCCCTTCGACACTGCGCGACTTCTCGCCCTTGCTGTCGGAGGCCTAGACATAGAAACACTCACGCAGGCCAAGATTCTCAAGAAAGGGTCCGGGACGGTCTCGCTGCTCACTCCAGAGGAGAGGCTGCGGCACGGCGCAAACACCCAGCTGCCTGGCGTGAAGCCAGAAGCCACCAATTTCGATCACGTGATTGACGCAGTCGATACAGCTCTGTACCTGGCCGCCGAGGACGGCATGCCTGCCGCTAAACGCTTCATGGACCGCCTTGGCTTCACCACGGACGCTGCGTTCCTCGCCACTGTGCAGGGGCTAGTCAACGCAATTCCGCGATCGAAGGTGAAAGGTCAGTGGATTATACTGGAAGCAGGGCTGCTCGATACCCTCGCTACACTGTACCTGCCGTCGATCGAGTTTCCGGCAGATGAGTCGGAGGAGAGAATCACCAAGCAGGACGGGCTGTTCTGAGCCTTATGGAAAACACAGACGACGTAGCGGCGCAGGGGGCGCTCGCGCGCGGGCCAACAGCAGAAGCGCCGGGCGCACAGGAGGCGATGCCTGCGCCCGTTGCCGAGGGAGACGACTCCTTCAAGGCGGTAGGGCTGGTTCCCCGGTACACGCCTGCAAAGAGCCCGCTGGAATCGTTCTATATTTCACTACTGTCGCGAGCGAGGGCCTACGACCGTGCGGTCGGATACTGGTCGGCAGCCGAGTTGGCATTCGCGGCACAGGGTATAGCACACTTCATCGCGCATGGCGCGAAGATGCGCCTGATTGTCGGCGCGCAACTCCATCAAGCGGACGTGAATGCGGTGTTGTCGGGCAGACCGCTAGAGGATGTTCTGGCCGAACGGATGCTTGCCGACCCGGACCTCGAAGGTCCGAAGATCGTCCAGAATGAGCACCTTGCTGTGCTTGCATGGATGGTGAAGCACGACCGTCTGGAGATCCGTGTCGGCATCCCTACAGATGGCAATCGGCTGCTAACATACGCCGAGTCGGGGCGATATTTCCATACCAAGTACGGGGTCTTCACTGACTTCTATGGCAACAAGGTCGCGTTCGACGGGTCGAACAACGCCACGTTGAGCGGTTGGGTTAAAAACCACGAGACGTTCGATGTCTACCCATCATGGAAGCAGCAGGTATGGGAGTGGAACGGACAGGCCGCGGTAGATGACTTCGAGCGTAACTGGGAGCAGTGCCCGGACGAAGGATGGGCCATAGTACCGCTTCCCACAGCAGTCCGCGAGCACCTCGTGATCTACGCGCCCGAGTCGCCTCCCCTACCGAAGCCGACGAAACCAGAACCGCCAGCACCGCCGGCGGATGAGGCGATCGAGCAGGCATGGGCAGTCCTAGTCGATCTTGCTCAAGCGCCGCGCCGCGGAGATTACACGGCGGTCGGCACCGCTCAAGTTGAACCGTTCCCGCACCAGGCCCGGCTAATCCACCGCGTGGTCGAGTCGTATCCGCGAGGATACTTGCTCGCCGACGAGGTCGGCCTGGGTAAGACCATCGAGGCCGGCCTGGTGCTCCGCGAACTGCTGCTCTCCGGCAAGGCAGACAGGGTGTTGTTGCTGGTGCCCGCATCAGTCATGAAGCAATGGCAGGATGAACTGCACGAGAAAATCAGCCTCGACGTGCCCCGATACACCGGCAACGGGTTCGAGGACCGCCATGGCAATCTGGTCGAGGCGCCTGGGGTGAACCCGTGGTCCGCGTTCCCGGTAGTCCTGGCCTCCAGCCATCTCGCCCGGCGGCGGTCTCGCCGCCAGCAGATCCTTGATGCAGGGCCATGGGACGTCGTGCTGGTAGATGAGGCGCACCATGCGCGCCGCCGCGGGTCCAAGCCCACCGACACCCCGAACTCGCTGCTTGCGCTGCTGATAGAGATGCACGCCCGGGATCTGTGGCAGGCGCTCTACCTTGCTTCCGCGACACCGATGCAGATGCATTCGCATGAAGCATGGGACCTCATCGCACTTCTCGGGTTGCCCGGCCGGTGGGGCCGGTCGGCTCAGGACTTCACCGGCTACTACGAGCGGCTCCGTACCGACCCCGCCGAACGAGACTGGCTGACGCTGTCGCGGATGCTTAGCGACTACTTCAGTGACCCGAAAGCTGAGCGGGACACGGCTCTGGAACGTGAGATCCAAGACAACCTCGGTTTGGTCGACTCCTTCAAGATCGTTGGCCTGGACAAAACACCACTTGCGCCCGAGACCGCGAAGAACCTGCCACCCGCTGCCGTAACCTGGGCAGATAAGTGGCTCCGCCGCCACACGCCGATGCGCGATCGTGTTTTCCGTAATACTCGGCAGACTCTCCGCGCCTACCAAGCCGCAGGAATCCTCCCGCCAGGGGTGATCATCCCGGTCCGGCACGTCCAGGACGAGTTCATCAAACTCGCCCCAGCCGAGCGTATATTGTACGAGCGAATCGAAGAATACATACGCCGCCACTACAACACCTATAAGGCAAACACCAGCACGCAGGCGCTCGGATTCATCATGACCGTCTACCGGCGTCGGCTGACCTCCTCGTTCGAAGCGATCCGCTGCTCGCTGCGCCGCCGACTCGACGTCCTTGAACAAGGCAAGGACCTGAACGAGTTGCTCGCAGCCGATGACCAGTACGACGTCGAAAATGCCTTGTTCGAACCCGAGGAGTTCGATGCGACCGCAGACCTGCTACGCGGCGAGATCAACGAACTCCGTCACTTCCTTAGTGACCTTGACAAGATTACAGGCGAGGACACTAAAGCCACGCGCCTTGTCAACGACATCCGCGACGCCCTCAACACTTATGCAAGCGTGGTCGTGTTCACCCAGTACACCGACACGCTCGACTACATCCGGGAACGACTAACCACCGCCGACTACCATTCCATAGGCTGCTATTCCGGGCGCGGCGGCGAGGTCTACAACCCAGCGACGCAGGCGTGGGCCCCAGTCACTCGCGCCGACCTGAAAGAACGCTTCCGGATCGGCGACATCACCGTCCTGCTCGGAACGGACTCCATGAGCGAGGGCCTCAACCTCCAGTCAGCAGGCATGCTCATCAACTACGACATGCCATGGAACCTGATGCGCGTCGAACAGCGCATCGGCCGCATTGACCGCATTGGAGCCACCTACCGCGAGATCCGTGTCATCAACTACTTCTACGCCGACACAGTTGAGCAGCGCGTCTATGAAGGCATCGCAGGAGACTTCAACGACTTCACCGACATTGTCGGCAGCGCCCAGCCCGTCCTCGGCGCCATTGAGAAAACCATCGAGCAGCTCGCTCTCGCCGACATCGCCAACCAGGACACCAGTACCGAGAACGCTGTCAGCGAGATCAAGGACGACCTTGCGGGCCTTGCCACCCGCCCCGTCCAGACGAGCGACCTCGGCGATACGCCGGAGATCATTGGCCACATCGACCCCCCACCGACTCTTTCCGGTTCCGTCACTCTCACGGACCTGGAGGCCATCCTCACGGCCAACCGGCTCACTCGCGATCGGTTCGCCCCGGTTGACGGGCGCCCTGGCGTCTACCAGCTTGCCCGACCGGAGGACGACTACGACTCTGTCTCCTTTCGGTATAGCGCCAGCCCGACGCGCTCTAGCGACTACGGGCGAACGCACCTAAAAAGGACGACACTCGTGACGTTCCACAGGGACACCGCCGATACCAGCCGGGACGATCTTTCGTTGCTTACCTACGGCAATCCTCACCTTGCTGCACTGCTGCCCTCACCCCACGTCGAAACATTACTTGAATCGCCGTAGGTCTTATCGCGTCCTTCTGGATATGCGAGTTCTAGCTCTTCAGAGGACATATCATCGATAAATTGATGTGGACCACCCGGCCAATGATCCTGTTGCTCTATGAATGATGCTCTGATAACCGAGACAGCTGCTCACGGGACTGGCCTGATGCAGATAAAGGTCAGACGCCTCCGCGACCGCCTGGTCCACCCCGGTCTTTCCTGGCTCGCTGTGCAATCCCATCGGCCTTCAGGCCGCGTAGATCCCTTCCGGCGCTCTCTCTGCGAATGATCTCACGCGGATCAGGATCGCCTGCCGCGATTCGGAGTTCTTCCTTCTGCTCATCGTATATGATCTTCGCAAAATCGAGAACCCGGGTTGAGAGGACCGGTTTTCCGTTAACAATTACATGATATTGATCATCGTCCGGCACAGCCGGTGTACCTTGTTCGATGCTCAGCGCATATTTAGGATGGCGTTTCTCGTACATGCTCAGTATCCCTGCCATTGGTCGGCTGGCTATCTGTCCTCTTAAGCGGAGGATAGCCGGTTGGGCGCGGGAGCGCTCATCAGGCTGCCTCCTTGGAGTCGCTGACACCCGTAAGTCCGTTGCCGGACGCCCCACGCACCTGTCGGAGTGCGGACATCAAGATCTGCCGCGGAAAGCATGAGGGAAGGACTGCCGCCATCGTGGAGAGCGAGCGGATTCTCCGGTCACTTGCGCTGCCGAATCCGTAGTGGCCGCCCGAGGGACGTCATCGATGAGCCCATGCAAGTTGGTGTTGGGACCTGGCGAAGTTGTCGGCGCTGGACGGGGTTCCTGTCGGCCGGGGCTCTTTCCGGGAACGTGGACGGGTCACAGCTCAGGGGTCGTGAGGGCTCGTCAGGATCGTCCCAGCCGTCACCGGCCGGATGGCTCTGTACCGTTGCTGGCATGCTGCGAGGCGTGGTCTCGGTCGCCTTGTTGGTGGCCGCTCGCGTGCCCGCCGTTCGTGGTAGTCCCGCCAGGAATCGGGCAGCGCGGCGTCTAGGTCGATCAGTTGCACCAGGGCTGCCCGCGCGGTCGAGCGGCGGCAGCCACACCGGCCCGGACCGGGCCGATGACCGGGAGTCGATGGCAGCGGTGGCGATCCTCCGCACCTGGCACCGCATCTAGCCCATCGCATTCCGACGCCCCGCCGACCAGATGAGGCCTGCGGGGCGTCGGCGTCCTGGCTCGGACGGTGGCTAGCCTGTCGTGGAATCGTTGATGCGTTCCTGCTGCTCGACGTTTACTTTCGCCCACGACGGATGGTCGCGGTTTATGACCATCCGTCGTTCCGCGCTTTCCGGCAGCAAGTCGTCCTGATCGTCGTCGGCTGTCAGTTCGGGGTCTGGCAGTACACGCTGGGGCAGGATCAGCTCCTCGGCGACGACGCAAGCGGCGAATAGACGGCCGACCTGGGCGAGGTATCCCTCGCCTTGGCGAATCTCGGATATCAGCTCGTCAGTCAGGTCATCGATCTGCCGGGCTACTTCCTCTCCCAGCGTGGTGAAGAAGCTGTCTGGGTCGCAGATCGCAGCGTACTGTCTCGGCAGCCATCGTGCCCAGTGCTGCTGGGCTACCACACCGTACCTGTTCATGCTCCTGTCTCCTTCCCGGTCAGCAGGTGGCCGTTGCTCTCGACGGTGACCTGGGTAACAAGCTGGCCCACCCTGCGGCGGGACAGGCCGAACCGCTCGGCCATGGCCCGCTGGCTCAGCGGCTGCCCGGCCACGACCGACGCCGCATAGGCCGCACGGACCGCCTGCTCCACATCGCCCGGCACCTCTGGTACGGCCGGCACGATAGTGGCCGCGTGTGGCGCCCGGGCTCGTCTCACTTGCTGCATCGCGATCTCCACCGTGCCGATGAACGCGACGGCGGGCCAGGCCGAGATCAGCGCCCCGAGCAGCCCGTATCCCGCCCCGTAGGCGATATTCGCTCCGATCGTCGCGCCGATGCCGAGCCACAGCATGAGCCGAGCCAACGCTGGCGCGTCGCGGTCGTTGCGAGCTTCATGCAGCAGCACGAGCGAGGCGGCCAGGATGAGCCCGTCCACGCTCAGCGGCAGCAGCCGGGCCGCCGTGCCGTCCTGGCCGTGGTCCCGGCCGAGGCCGTAGATGTGGGAGTAAGAGACCACTGCCGCGAAGGTGGCTACGGCGCAGACCACGGCCGCCGTCGTAAAGCGGATCACTCGGTCCCCGGTCACCGGGCAGCCCCGCGCCGCGTCGCAGAGGCGGCGCCGTTGGATGCGGTGCGCGGCCGGATTTCCGAGCCGTCCCGGAAGCAGCAGGGGTAGTAGAGATTACGGCTGTCCGTGCCGCGCGGTGCGCGCCGGCCGTCGCAGAGGACGGCCAGCTCGCGCACCTCGACGAAGACGTACCATTCGTCGGGGCCGCACTGCTCTACAATCGTTCCTGGTAGCCACGGCCACTGCTCGCGGTTGCCCTGCTCTTCCTCATTGCTGCGGGGGTAGCGGATCTCGACCGGGCTCTCATCAGGGCCGTCGTTGTCCTCGTCGTCGTACATGCCGGCTCCCTCCAGGAGCCGGGCGGACAATGTGTGTCATTATCGTTTGCACCGTGGACTATGCCGACATACAGACGTACACGCGGAAGATTCGGGCGGCAGCACGGTCT
>OBLT010001035.1_pt1 | contig 17989 bp, 12 predicted proteins | sample 1518721 | NCBI WGS metagenome assembly OBLT01 (sample SAMEA3539307, study PRJEB22396) | soil metagenome | biome: tundra; feature: field; material: soil | place: USA | collected 2010-05 | depth 0.15 m | reverse complement strand
GTGAACGAGAACTGGGCGCCGCCTTCCGGCGTGTTCTGCACCCGCAGCTTTCCATCATGAGCGCGTACGATGTCGCGCGCAATGCTCAGCCCCATTCCTGTCCCGGCCACCGATTCCTGTGCTCGCTTTCCACGATAAAAACGCTCAAAGATCGCATCGAGTTCGTCTGGAGGAATACCCGGGCCGTGATCCCGGACCGCTATTGTGACGGTGTCGCCGGCCTGGCTTGCCGATATTGCAATCGTTGTCTCAGGAGGGGAATACTTGACGGCATTGCCCAGCAACTGCCGGATCGCGAGGCCGATCATATCTGGATCTGCATCGACGGGTGAAATGTCTTCCTGAATCTGAACCTTCAGCGGGCGACCGTCCAACAGCGTCTTCATGCGATGAAGAGAAGTGCTAATGAGGTCTGGCACAGGAAGTCTGCTGCGCCGTATGTTGGGTTTACCGGGCTCGATCCGGGCCATATCCGTGGATTCGTTGATCATTTCGCCCAACCTGTCCGCTTCTTCCTCCACAACCGCCAGAAAGTCGTCCTCCTCCGCCTCATGCCTGTATTCGGAGCGCACGGTGGTGATCGCACCTTTGATGGAAGTGAGGGGGGTGAGAAAATCGTGCGCGAGCGCATCCAGAAGGACGCTACGAAGCCGCTCGTTTCGGCGGGCTACTTCCAGTCTTCCAAGAGCGATCTGTTGGGCAGCATGCTCGATTGCGATTGCGACCAGATTCGCAATCGCTTGCACAGCGGGTTCGGATAATGAAGGACCGATTGCGCCGAGACTGCCCAACATTCTCCCCCCAAGCGCGACCGGGACAACTATTACTTCGACGCCGGCGGGAGTAGACGTCTTTCGAGAAACGAACCATGCCGCTTCCCCAATGGCTACGGAGCGCAACATATCTTGCTCGATCCGGTGATCTTCAACTCCCCCGAAATGAATCTCCCCAGTCAACTTGGCGCAAAAAGCAACTGCAAAAAAGCCCGACTGAGACCTGACGCTGGCCGCTACCTGGGGCCCAATCTCGCTTGTGTTATCGATCAGCATCAGCGACAGGCTGAGCTGATAGAGACGTTCTACCTCGATTCTGCGAGCCTGAGCTTCTGCTGCACGCTTCCGCACACTCGCCGAAAGTTGGCTCGCGGTAATTGCTGTCACCATAAAGACAAAAAGCGCCACCCAGTTTTGCGGATCTGCAATGGTGAGAGACAGAATCGGCGGAAGAAAGTAATAGTTGAGGCAAAGCATCGCTGCCACAGACGTCACAAACGACTCCGTCAAGCCCCAGCGGGCAGCGACAACGAGCACAGCGAGTACATAGGCAAAGCCTGCAATCAGGGGATTGACGTTCAAAACAGAGAAGGCAATCCAGGTGATTGCCGAGACGAGCACAAGGCAGGCTAGGACACGCAGCATGTGAATGCCAACCTGCTGCACGGATATGGACTTCAAGAGGTTCATGTGGTGCGACGCTTCGAAGATGATTGTAACTCCGAGACACCCGGTGGCCCGCCTATAGAAGGGCTCTTTACTTGGTTCTTTCCGTGAGCCTGTTTCTGGTCGTGAGAAAGATTCCAAAGCGCATCTGGAGACGAAGCGAATACGTGGCTCTCGGAGTCGCCTGCCTCATCCTTTTGTCTCGATTCGGCAGTTTATATGGCCACGAAAGAATTCCTATGTTTTCCGCAAAGTTGAACGCAGGAAGGTTCGACACTGCAATTCGGCAATGCGCGCAAGGGGACTACAAAGTTATCGAAGGAACAATTAGCCCGATCAACGATTCTCCGACAATCGCAAACCTGAGGAATTTTTGTATTAACGTGGACCAAACTCGAATGTGCACCGACCCATCGGACCGTCCGGTTGGGCCTTCCGCCGATTTCATTTTGTTTCATATCCACAACGGACAACACATGCGGGTCTGCTATCGCGATCCGACCATTCTAAGGATTGACCGGATTGAATGAGGTTGTCCATGGGGCGGGTGGGCCGGCCGGGTTCACGGGAACCGAACTCACCCCAAGCTCGGAATGCCCGAGAAGCGCAGAAGAGGTGTCAATCAGTGGGTTGTTGATTTAGGATCTGCATCCTGGGCATTGGGTGGTCAAATGTTGATAACTGGGCTTCCACCACTTGAGCAGTGAAGAAACGGCAGGTGGGTTGATCAACTAGTCATTTCTGAGTTCGCGACAATCCTCTCGGAACTGTCAAAATGCCTGAAGGCAACCCGAAGCTAACGGGCTGTTACCATGGAACCGTCACAGATGATGAAGGCCACGCCAGCCTTTATGGTTCAGGGTCCCCGAAGCCAATTCCACAATTGTTTGCCAAAACCAAGAGCACCCGTTTAATTGGTTGCATAATGTCGAGGAAAAGCGCGCCGCCTGGGCACCCCGTACCCGAGCCCATTGAGGAAAGAGTTGCGGAGACGCCGATGGAGGCGCTTTCAAGCATCTGCGCGGTGTTGGTGGTGGGGTTGTTCGTCCTCACGTTCCTTGGTGGAAACTTTGTTATCCCCTCGGGATCAATGGAGAAGACACTTCTTGTGGGCGACCACCAAGTGGTGGACAGGATCACACTGGCACCATCCGCGAAGTGGATGCCGCTGGTTCACTATCGCGAGCCCCAGCGGAACGATATTGTGGTCTTTCTGAAACCGGTGGCGGATTCCAATGGGGAACACTTGATTTTGGTAAAGCGACTAATCGGTGTTCCGGGCGATCATCTACACTTGCGCAATGGCATCGTCATCATCAACGGAGTGGCACAGGACCAGCCACGCGCCCAGCCAACAACGCCGGAAAACCACACTGACTTTCTGGACGAATTCCCGTCCGTGCCGCCGAATGCTACCCCGGGCGATCCTGGGGATGGGACCCCTGAAGAATGGGCCGTTGACTTTCCGAACCACATCCAAAATGGCGACCTGGTGGTTCCACCTGGAATGTATTTCATGATGGGAGACAATCGCCACCATAGCCTTGATTCGCGCTACTGGGGTTTTGTTCCAAGGGAGAACATCGTTGGCCGTCCCCTATTCAATTATTGGTCGTTCATAACCCCAGAGGACCAGCTCAACAAGACCGGTCTCGGAAACCAGTCGGCATGGATGGTGCATGTGGCGCTGCACTTCCTCACAGACACGCGCTGGGCACGAACGCTGCATCCCGTGCGCTGAGCAGGCTGGCCATCTCTTGCGTCCACAAGTGCTCTGAGCGATTGACCTCTGAAAATGGCATGAGTTGTCGAGTTTTGATCGAGTAACCGGCCGCTCGGCAGTGACCATTCAGTACCTACGAACCACAGCCCAACAGTTAGCGCCGATCGCAAGCTTGACCCTCAATTGGCGATAACTGGGCTTTGCGCAAGTTGAGAGCGACTATATCGCCAACTGAGGAATGGTGGCCTGCGTCATAGCGATGAGGCTTCCCATCGTACTCGTAATCCGAGGTCTCAGAACCGAGAGATGGGGCACCCGACATGGGACAGAAAATGGAACACCAGTCTCGACCTCAATGGCGTCCACGATCTCTCATCTTAAACATCCCCCACAGCATCAGGTTCATCCATACCGCAGAGGCTAGATAAATGATAAGACTTCTTTCTACCGAGACACCCTGAAGGAGCGTTGCTACGGAGAATACAAGAACCCCGAAGTTGATCCCCACATAGCTGAGTGCTATGACTTTGACGCTAACCCTCATAGACCTGTCTCCTTCAATCCGGCCTACATTCCCTTCTCCTGCTTCCCCCGTCATGGCACACTTCAGCGAGAGACAGAAGGCAAAAGTTCGTTCCGATTAGATTGACCGTCCAAACGGAGGGCAAGCTCCTCGATATGCCATTGGCCCGACTTCTCTGTGGCCTTGATGTACTGGGTGTCCTAGTGGATTGACCCAGATACAGGAACTGTGAATTCTGCATTGCCGTTACCGCCAGATGTGCGTTAATTCGCAGCTGAATTTCCCTCAGTTGCATCGAGATGGCCTCCGAGCAACTCACATGCCCTAGTTGAAGAGCGAAATGCCTCCATTCCCAGGTTATATTCCCTACTACTGCGGATTTCAGAAGATATAATTTGGCCGCAACCGATTTGAAATGCTCCAATTGGCAGTATTGCGAGCAACCATAGCCACTTTTCATGCAGCCTCCCCCTGCAATCTGGAATGCGGTACTCGCCGCGTAGTCTTTACTCCTCCACTGGCCTCGCTGCGCCCCTCGCATATATTTGCACCATAGCCCCGGCAGTTATAGAGTTTGGTTGAACTTCGAGTCGCATTCAGCGGGGCTTGAAAAGGAGAACACGTAGATGGCAAACGAATCGCGCAGAGGATTCTTGAAGGCAGCATCGATCACGATGGCCGGATTGGCGGCATCCTATCGGATTCCAGCCTGGGCCGACGGGACCGGAGCCACTGGGCCCGTGCAGGTTTGGAGCACCTTTCGGGACAAGCGGCACGCATCGGCTGAGCCATTGGCATGGAAGCCTGCAACCGAGATTGCATCCGATGCGATCATGCTCGATCCGGCGGCCACTCAACAGGAGATGCTGGGCTTTGGCGCGGCGTTCACCGATGCGGCCTGCTATATGCTGAATCAGCTTCATAGCGACGAGCGGGCAGCCTTGATGCACGAACTTTTCGCTCCCGACGAAATGGCGATGAACGTCTGCCGGACCTGCATCGGGGCAAGCGACTATTCGAAGTCGCTCTACAGCTTCGACGACAGCGAACAGGACGATCCGGAGCTTAAGAAGTTTTCAATCGATCACGACAAAGCCTACATCCTCCCCTTGCTCAGGGACGCGCGCAAGTTCAATCCAGATTTATTCCTCTTTTCGTCGCCATGGAGTCCGCCGGCATGGATGAAGTTCAACCGATCCATGCTGGGTGGAACGATACGCAAGAGCAGTCTCGAACCGTATTCGCGGTACATGCGGCAGTTCCTCGACGCTTACAAAGCCGAAGGCGTGGAGATCAACGCAATCACGGTCCAGAACGAGGTCGATACGACTGTGGATGGCCGGTATGCGGCCTGCCTGTGGGCGCAGGAAGATGAGATCCTCTTTGTGGGCAAATACCTGGGGCCGCTGCTCCGCAGCACGGGCAGTTCAACGAAGATTTGGGTTTTAGACCACAATTTTAACCTGTGGGGACGGGCCATCGCCGAGCTGAGCGATACGCGGGCCAACGAGTTCATCGACGGCATTGCGTGGCATGGGTATGCGGGCGAGCCGGCGGCGATCACGCGGGTGCATGATACTTTTCCGCAAAAGAGCGCGTACTTTACCGAGGGCGGACCGCAGCGCGAGCCTCATCAGGCTGGAACTCCCTTTCCCGACCCGATGACCGCTTGGGCGCACTGGGCGGAATGGGCCAACAGCGTTATTAGAAACTGGTCGCGATCGATTACGATGTGGAACTTGGCGCTCGACGAGAATGGAACTCCCTATATCGGCCACCATGAGGAAGGGGATATCGTGCCGGGTGCGCCTACCGCGGGCCGCGGGGTTATCACCATCGACAGCATGACGCGGGAGATAAGCCGCAGCGGACGCTTTTGGGCGCTTGCACACTACTCGAAGCATGTGCGCCGCGGAGCGAAGGTCTTTCGCACGAATGGGGTTGCAGAGAGTGCCGCGCAAACTTCCAAGAACCCTGTCTCCCATGTCGGATTCCGCAATCCCGATGGGAGCTATGTGGTAGTGCTCTCCAACCGCGGTCCAGAGAAGCGGATTCAGCTGGTGCTCGGTTCAAGCTTCCTGGTTGTCGAGATGCCGGCAGATTCCGTACACACTTTGCGGTGGTCGTAACGAATAGCGTGGCACACCTGCGCCGTCGGTTCCGGTAGCAGGCAAAGGCATCTGTTAGTGAATGAATGTCCCACAGAACACTCGAATAGCCCGACCACGATTAACAATCATAGGGCGCTTCTCGTCATTCATTCCGGGATTGGAGGGGGACCGGACCTCAATTCACCAACTATTTATCGAGACTTTTGACGTTTGCTGTAGTGACCCCTTCTGCTCGGAATTGGCCTGGGAACACAAAGTGTTCTGCAGGTGCGTCTTACCTGCAACGCAGTGCAGGGTTGGCGGAAAGAGAAGCCACTCATCAGCGCCGCCTGGCACGACAGCTTTCGTGCAGAGATCGGAGACCAACTGGGTCAGCTCTTCAATCTACAATTGTCTAGCTAAGGCGATTGGACAGCTTTGCCTGCGCCGCCGTAATTGGGGGCGAGCTCCTTTACCATAGCTTTGAGAATGGCACTGCGGGCAGGTAATTCGTTCAGCAGCAACTCGGTCGACTGGACCAGAGGGTTGGCGTGAAACCACCGCTGCACGATGTTTCCTTCGAGTAAATTGAGAATGGCAAGCAAGGACATGCCTAGGTGGTGGGCCATCCACTCGCGAACGACGACTGGCCTTCCAGGGGAGTTCGCGAAGTCAGCGGCCTCGTAGAAGCCATAGGCGCCGACCCATCCAGCGTCCGCCATACGGCGGAGGTTACGGATGGCCTCCACAGAATCGACGCTGAGGGCCAGGAAAGTGGAGTAGGGCGAGACTGTTGGGCCGGCATTGGCGTCGAACTTAAGCGCTGTTTGAGGGATGCCAAACGCGCGATATTGGTAGTGACCGGTGTCATCCTTGCGGGCGAAGCCCGATTCCGAAATGCCCCATGGGATGTTGAGTGAACGTGCGAAGGCACGCTGCACCTGTACACACGCTGTCAAGGTGCGGGCGATAAGGGTGTCTGGATAGCTACGCATCCATAGTGCCGGCATCAGGTACTCAAACATGGTGCCCGTCCAGGAAAGAAGCAGGAATCGGCTGAAGGCGCGGGTATGACTCCGGCCAAGATTCAGCCAACTCTGTTGGGGCAGGTCGCCACGTGCGACAGTGAGGAACGTGGCAAGACGCGCCTCGGAAGCGAGCATGTCATAGCATGCCGGATGAAGTTTTTGTTCTGTCACATCGTAGCCAACAGAGAGCATCCGGCGGTCGGGATTTACGAGAAAGCTGAAGTCAGTTTCTTCAGCAATGTTCTCGACTTGAAAAGCGATGGTGTGAAGGCCAGCTGCGAGGGCACGCAGATTACGAGTGGCTTTCGGAAGGGAGGCTCGGAGTTGCTCGCAGAGTAAAACCAGCGGCGGGTCCTTAGAAAGTGTGACTGAGGACTGGACAAGGCGCGCTTCCAGCAGCTCAGAAAAAACGGCCGCGCTGTCTATGGGAAGAGAATCAGCCTCCCGAAGAAGATCGAGTACGGGTACCTCGCGAAGCGGCCTGTATTCAGGCAAGAGCCAAGGGGTGTAGTCGCAAATCAGGGCAAGGATGGCGGTGATACGCAACTGAGTTTCCGTGAGCCACCATTGCTCTGCCCTATCGTCACTGGAAGATGTTGCAGCCCTAGAGATTGCGGCATCTGCTGGTATGAGCCAGTCAATCCAATCTGCAACAGGAGCGGTGGGGCCGGGCAGACACAAATGCCCTTTTGGAGCGAGCAGTCCATCTCGTAACTGACTCATTTGCCAATGTGCGCGTAGACCTGTAAAAAGCGGGCCCGCAAGCAGGGGTTGCCGGCACAGCGCGAGTGCTCCCGCACGGACAGTGTAGAGCGATGCGACGAAGTTCCCGCTGTCGACAGAAGAGACCGCTACTGGAGACAGCGGTTCGAGCGATTGGGTGTTGTACCAGTTGTATAAATGGCCGCAGTGCTTTTCGAGCTTTGCGATGGTTGCAAGAGTGCGGCCGGTGAGCGCAAGGAATTCGGGCGCGGTCAGGAATCCGAGTTGGCATGCTGCCTGCCGTGCGTTGAGCAGAAGGCCAAGGTTTGTTGGCGAAACGCGGGCGGTTTCATAGAGTCCTTCTTCCTCCACATTGTCGGGGATGAGGTAGTTATGGTGCTCGCCTCCGAACTGGTGAAAGTAGCGCCAGGTGCGGAGAGCGTGGTTGAGCAGGAAGACTTCGTCGGTGTGAGCCAGAAACTGGCGAGGTTCGCGCGGAGGCTTGTTGAGCCACACGGTGACAATGTAAGCGACGGCCCAGAGCAGAAGAGTGGGCGCGGCGAACGCGATGGCGTCCCTTTTTGGCGCAAAGCGGTAGACGAGGATGCCCAAACCAAAAGCGATGTACGGCATCAGGGCCAGATAGCGGTCGACCGGAGTGCGGCTCAAGAATTGAGACTCAGTCTGGTCCGCGGTCTCCCACTCAAGAAGGCGCTTTCCGGTAACGAACCGCCGGACAAGAGAGCGGACAATGGCATCGAGTGATAGCAGTGTCTGGTGCGGGAGGAAAATGAGGTTGAGGAGGGCTAAGAGCAATGCCTTCCAAAAGCCGGTGAATGCCTCGCTGACGCCGCCCTTCTCGTCGCTTATGAGCGCGCCACCGAGTCCGAAGCCGAGTATGGCAAAGGCAGGGAAAGTGAGCACAAGGATCAAAACGGCGGTCCAGTAGAGCGGACTGCCCGGCAGTCCGAGCCAACCGGCAACGAACAGGATGAATGTGAATGGCTCAACGAGTGATCGGCGCAGGTTGTCGAAGATCTTCCAGCGTGAAATAAAAGAGATGGGATTGGGCACCCAGCGGCCAGACTCGTCCGGGACACGGGAAAACATCCACTGCACGATCTGCCAGTCGCCGCGCACCCATCGATGCTTGCGGCGGATGTAGGCACTGTAATGCGAGGGGTAATCGTCAATGAGTTCGATATCTGTGGCTAGTCCTGCTCGCGCGTAGGCGCCCTCGATGAGGTCATGGCTAAGCAGGGCGTTGCGCGGAAAACGTCGGTTGAGAACGGTATTGAAGACCGCGACTTCATAGATACCTTTGCCGGTGAAGCTGCCCTCGCCAAACAGGTCCTGATAGGCATCGGAAACAGCGCGCGTATAGATGTCGAATCCGCTCTGGCCAGAGTAGATAGCCGCCAAGCGTGAACGCGATGCAGAATGGACCGTGACGCCTACGCGAGGTTGCAAGATACCGTAGCCCTCAGTGACAATGTTCAGCTCGGGGTCAACGACCGCCTGGTTCAGCGGGTGCGCGATGGCACCGACAAGTTGCGCCGCAGTGCCACGAGGAAGCTGCGTGTCGGAGTCCAGGGTTAGGATGTAGCGAATCCGGCCGAGAGCCTCGATATGACCGGCCTTAATAGGGAATGCGTCGTGTTCACCAACGAGGAGTTTATTCAGATCGAGAAGCTTGCCACGCTTTCGTTCCCAGCCCATCCACACACCTTGCCGCATGTTGAAGATGCGATGGCGATGGAGCAGCAGGAAGGAACCGCATTTTCGTGGGGTGTACCTGGCATTGAGTTCATTGATGAGTTGGATGGCAAGTTCGACAAGAGGGTGAGCTTCATCCTCGAGCGGTTTGCTTAGCGAGTCCGGCAAGTCAGTGAGTAGAGCAAAATGCAAATGCGGGTCGCGGTTGGCGAGAAAACGGACTTCAAGATCGACAACCAGTTTGCGTACCTGCTCTTCGTTCAACAGCAGCGCGGGCACGGCAACCATGGTGGCGCATTCAGGAGGGATGCTCTTGCTGAAGTCAAGTTTGGGTAGTGGCTGTGGGCCAAAAACTGTAGTCACTGTGCTGTTGACGAGTTCGACCGCGTCCTGCATCACGGGCAGTAACAAGAGCGTCACGGCGATGGCCAATGCGCCAAGGGAGTACCTGGACAAAAGTGGAAAGAGCACCGCAGCTATAAAAATAACCGTGATGATTTCAATGCTGACGATGTAGAAGTCGTCGGCCATTGCGCGAATGAACTTGCGTACGCGGTCAATGAGCGGGGGGTGAAAGCCGACGCGAGCGGCGAGTTCTGCAAGTCCCTTGTCCAAGAGGTAATAGCCGACATGGATATGGCGGCGATAGATACGCGGATTGTCGCAGGGGTGCTGGGTGCCTTCTCGCGCAAGTTCGAGGACCTCTTGAGCTACCTGGGTCTCGCTGTAATCGGAGTGCTGGGCTATGAATGCGATGCGCTTGCGGTAGGATTCGCGGCTTTCGAAGTCCATGCAACTGTAGGACTCCGCGGGATCCTTGCGGAGCAAGGCATCGAAAGCTACAAGCGGCTCGATGATGGAGACCCAGTCGGCGTTGTTGATTAAACGGAGACTCTTCATCAAGGCGGATGTCCGGGGCTGCTGATCGGCTTCTGCTGAACCCAGCAGAGTGTTTGATTCGGCCAGTATCGATTCAAGCAGCGCGAACTTGAGGAACCTTGTGATGCTCCACAGTTCTCCGACAGTAAGAGATTCGTGCACCTGCAACTCTTCTATGAACGCGCGAAGGGTCGGCACAGAAAAATCTCCATCGACGGCACGGAGATAAATCCCAGCAGAGGCGGCAGCGCGTGGCTCGTCTTGATTCCCATCATGGAGGATGCGCGGAAGCATGGCCACGCTCCGAGGGCTATCGGCCACATCATGAATGGCCGATCGAAGCAGGCGATAATTCTCACGGAGGTCGCCTAGGGCAGAATTGTGGGGTGACGGTTGCGTCTCTCCGCTCGCTGTATCCGCGAAGTGCCTAGAGGCGAGCTCCTTCTCCATCTGTTTGAGGGCATTTCTGGCGGCGCGGACGCGTCTTGGAAAAGTGCTGACTGAGGTAGGCCTGTGTACTACATTCCACGATGCCGCGGCACGTGCTGCTTGGCAAAGATGTTCGAGCGCGTCGCTGGCGAGCGGCTTCTGAGGATTCGGAATTGCGGGAGTATCAATCATCGTGTCTCATCGGTAACTTGCGGCTTGCATCTCAAACATGGAGGCATATCGGGCGCCGAGCGCAACGAGTTCGGCGTGGCTACCTTCCTCCACCAGGCGGCCAGCTTCCAGCACAACGATGCGGTCTGCCATGCGGACGGTGGAAAAGCGATGGGAAATAAGGAGTGCCATTTTGCCGAAGGTGAGTTCGGCAAAGCGCTGGAAGACTTCAAACTCACTGCGAGCATCGAGTGCAGCGGTGGGTTCATCGAGAATGAGCAACTGTGCGTCGCGGAGATAGGCTCGGGCCAGAGCCAGTTTCTGCCATTCCCCGCCTGACAGGTCCACGCCGCCTTCAAACCTGCGGCCAAGCATCTGATCGTATCCTCCCGGCAGTGTGGCAACAACGCCGGCGGCCATACTCTTGTCTGCCGCGTATTCAATCTCTTCTTGCGAGTGCTGGGCTTCGATGCGGCCGACAGCAATATTTTCGCGGGCGGTCATCTCATAGCGCATGAAGTCCTGAAAGATCACGCCAATTTCGGAGTGCAGGGCGGCCAGGTCATATTCACGAAGATCGACGCCATCCAGCAGAATCTGACCCTCGGTTGGGTCGTAGAGCCGCGTAATGAGCTTGACCACGGTTGTCTTGCCCTGACCATTTTCGCCAATCAGAGCCACACGTTCTCCGGGGCAGAGTGTGAAATTGAAGTCGCTGAGAATGCGCCGGCTGGTTCCGGGATAGACAAAAGAGACATTGCGGAATTCAAAGCCATGCGTCACAGGGTGTGGAGCAGGGATGCCACCGGCCTTGGATTCGACGCGCGGCTTCATCTCGAAAAAGGCGATCAGGTCGGTAAGAAAGAGCGCCTGGTCCGCCACACCGGACGCGGTGGAAAAGGCCTGCTGAATATTAGCCATGGACTGCATGATGGCGGTGGTGATAAGAGTCAGGTCGCCAACGCTGTAGCGGCCCTGAATGGTGCGATAAATGCTGTAGGCATAGGCGCCGTAATAGCCGAGCTGGCCGAGGATTGCCAGGAGACCACCCCAGAAAAGACGACGGCGGTTGAGGGCGACGTTTTCTTCGCAAATCTTTTGAGAGAGTCTCGTAAAGCGGCCGGTCAGGTAGTTGCTCAAGCTGAAGAGCTTTAGCTCTTTGGCAGCCTCCTTGCTTCCGCCCACTTGACGCAGATAATCCATCTGGCGGCGCCAGGGTGTCTGACGGAAGTTCTTGGCGTAGGTGAGAAAGGCAAAGTGACTTTCTCCGAGGAACGCGGGGATGATGCCGGCAATCAGTAACAATAGCAGGAAGGGAGAGTACCGGATGAGCACGGCCGAAAACGCAACGGCGGTAACGGTCTGCTGGATGAGCCTGCCCATCTGCTGGATCATTGCCAGCCGGTCAGTGGCCTGTACGCGCGCACGTTCGAGGCGATCGTAGAAGACGGGATCCTCATAGGCGGTAACATCGAGAGACGCAGCCTTGCTCATTACCTCGACGCTCACGTGGTGAGTGTAGCGGTCCGCGAGCAGGTTATCGAAGTAGTCTACCGCGCGCGAGAGAATGCCAATGAGCATCGCCAGCGCCATCTCCGTGCCTACCAGCCACCAGAAGTGTTGAGGCAATGGGCGGTGCAAGCGGATATTGTTGACCCCATCGATGATGAAGCGGCCGACAATGCCGATGCCCACTGGCAGGAAGGCAACCAGAACGCGGAGGGCGATGTTCCAGAAGACGACCCTGGGCCCCGACTCCCAAACGAAGTGCAGAACCGCAGGCACGTTCTTGAGCGCGCGCACTCGGTCGCCCCACGCGTTGTTGGGACTTTGCCCGTGATCGGCTTGTTGTTCACCGGACTCGCTGGTGGACTTCGGGTGACTTATGGTTGGGGACATGCACCTCTCAGCGTTCATCCAAGAATTTTGGTTTCAGAAAGTGACAAGGCCCTGAATTGCAAATCAAGGGTCCCGGGTGTCCCGCTCAACTTTTATTATTCGTACACTGGAAGTTAGGTTTAACTCCCTATTTGTCCACGTAGTGTGGCTTGCTCGCTGGTCAAAATTGACCGTCTCGTCACCCCTCATCGACTCTTGGAGACAATGGGGTTGTAGGCCTTGAAACCTGCGATCTCCATTCCACGTTTCGCCTCGGGGTTCTTCATGAAAGTGTCCCAGACAAACCCGGTGCGCGCATTTTCTGCCATCAGCATCGTAATTCCGGTGTCAATGCCGATCACGTCTGTGTCATACCAGTCCTCCAATGGATTGAAAGCGTCCACAAAGCCATAGCGGCACCATGCCTTCGGGTAGTGGTCATAAATGGTTCTCAATACCCGCATGGTTGCGTCCGGAAGGAACGGCAATGAGCCGCCCGTGGCGGCTGGGACGACAGTCCCGTCGATGGGCCCCATGGCAGGAGGCCCGCCCCAGATTACATAGCCTTTACTTGAGTCCGAGGCGGTGATGCCCCAGAGTGCGTTACTGTAGTCGTAAAATTGTTCATTCAGTTCCAGACAGAACCGACGATGCACATCGGTGGCGATTACTGAGTTCTCGAAGTAGTCCGCATAGCGGTCCTTCTTGTGGCGGAAGTCGAACCATGCCTGCGAATACTGGTGCACAAACAGCGGCGCAAATGAACCCACGTAGCGCAATCCATCATATTCAAAGACGGCCCGTTTCCAGGAAGACCATGCCTCGATGTTGAGGGGGTGCGATGTGGACCCCAACCCCAATAGATACATCATCATCAATTCGCTGTAGAAGTCCCACTTGGAAGGCAGGAATCCAAGCTCAGGCGTCCACCCCTGGGGCAGTAAGCTCGTGTCCTCAGACAACCACGTCCAGTCCACCCGGTCAAAGATTGCGTGTCCCAACTTCGTGATCGTGTCATCCTGAAAATGCTGGCAACAGGTCAGAATGCCACAGAGCAATATAGCTGTATCGACAGAGGAGACTTCCGAATCCCAAACCCTCTCACCTGAATTGATATTTGCAAAGTGATAGAAGAATCCACGATGCGTAGGCAGCTTGCTCCAAAAGAACGATAGCGAAGCGGTCACACGCAAGCGTGCATCAGAGTGGCTTACAAATCCCCGCTTTTCTCCGATACAGATTGCGGTCAAGCCAAAACCGGTAGATGCAACGCTCGATACGATACTGGTTTCCTTGGTGCGAACGTTGCAGCGGTCCCGGACCAATCCAGTTTGCGGATTGGCCTGCTCCCAAAAATAGAGGAAGTTGCTGTGCTCGAGTTCATTCAGGAATTGCTCGTCCTGGGCCGACAAAGAGGTCGGCGCGGGGGGGGCGGCGGGATGAATATGCGTCGGCGTCCTGTTAGATTGTGCCACGACCTCGGCAAGAAATGGCAGGGCGTTCGCATGTGCAAGCGGCAGAGACATAGAGATGCAGGCCATCTGGCGCAGCAAATTGCGGCGTGTTCTTGCACCGTCTCCACAGTGTTCGATTCTGTGACTCGGCGGCAGTATCATTTTGCACACTCGAAAAAGCCCATCGATCTCCCCGCTTGCATTTGTCTTCCCCGCATGCTCATCTTGACAGTGCACACGCTCCCTGGCTCAAACAGGCTCAAGATGCTAATGACTTAGATGCAGGATGAGATGGAGAGGAGCGAGCACCGGACGGCAAATCGAGCCGAAGATGCATCAAACTGATTTACAGGGAGTGACACTTGTGGAACTGAAGTGAAGCGGAGAAAGGTGCTTGTCTGGGCGATCATCGCAGTCGTTGCGAGCACAATGGCGATTACGCTCGCAGTTCGCATGCATCGCTGGAGCGCCGGAACAACGAGAATCAAGGGCGCAGTGATCGTTCGTGACGACGATGCCCGAAAGGAATTGCCGATCGCCGACGTTGCGGTAACGGCATCGGATGGCGCAATGAGCGCTACTACACAGTCGAATGCTTCGGGGTATTTCGACCTCCTGTTTAAGGGCGGCGTTTGGTCGGGACAGACCGTGACTCTGAGTTTTCGACATCCGGACTACGAACCGCTCGATATTAAACTGCAATCCAGTCTCCGACTGTCGGCCAAACAACTTTGGGTCGTCAGGATGGCGCCTACAAATGAACAATCGGGCGCAGATCTGGGCAAACCTCCGATCGTTGTGTCAAACATCAGGGTGAGATACACGGTTAACTCCCCCACGGAAGTAAATATTGGCAGTGCGGTCAAGACCTTTCAAGTTGTCAATCGAGCAAATGTCCCCTGCGTCCGCGGCTCCCCCTGCTCCCCGGATGGAAATTGGAAGGCCTCGGCCAACTCCGAATCGCTGGACGCAGGCGCCGGCAATGAATTCACAAACGTTAGAGCTTCGTGCATTGCAGGACCATGCCCCTTTACTCGAATTGATTCCAGGGGCTTCGTGAACGGTGGCCGCAACATCAGCGTCTCCGCCTTAAATTGGTCAGACACCGCCACTTTTTTGCTGGAAGCTGAAGTCCTTCATACCGCAATCAGTTCCAATGTGCGTGAGTCTTATCCTGTCGTATTTGGGCGAGCGCTTAGCTTTACCCTGCCGGCAACCGAGGAGGGTGTAAGCCTCGAAGCCGAGGTCGGCGGCACCCACATGTTCTTTCCGCTTGGGCCGGCGCTCTTCTTAAGCTGGGCTACCTGCACGGCAAGCACCAACGGCGAGGAAGAGAAGACCACCGTCTATCGCTGCGAACTCAAGCCAGGATTCCGGTTTTGAATCATTCCTGAACGGATTCCTCCAAGTCGCATGGAATAGAAAAACCCAAAAACCGGAACATGCCAATTAAACCAGTCACAATGTTCTCGGCCAATGATCCTTCGCTATTCCTCGAATCTTCGCTTTAACAATTGAACGGACAAAAGGCACTCACGGAAAATAGCCGTCAGCCGAAGAGCGGCCGCCACAACTATAACAGATGTCCGCAATGTAGATAAATTGTCCGCAAGGTCGATAAATCAATTGGACAGGGCTAATCCGGGAAGGACATCCATGTATAGACGCGGCGATCCGCCGCCCCCGTAGAGGGCTATGCACTTTTAATGGGTTTGATTGGGTGCAGAGGTTCAAGGAAGATGCGGTGATAGGCATGGTCTGCCGGTTTGAGGGTTGGATGGAGCGGCGCAGGATCACGATGAGGCGTCCGGCGGGAGCTGAAGAAGTAGATGACCAGGCATCTCCTGTGAGATGAGGTGAGAAATCTGCTGGGCCGAAACACGGTGTCTCTCATCAATTCAAGTTAATCAACATAAACGGCTTAACTATGGAGGCGAGAGTGGGATTCGATGTATCCTTCGGAATCCATAATTAACGCAGAAATTTCGGATTTTGCGAACGTGAATACCCCCGAAACTACCCCCCGCAAGGTACAGTTTGGGAAAATGCGAATTCGAATCGATTCGTCGATCGCCAGGCCGATCGGCACCACGCGGACATTGACCTGCCTTTCGCGCGCCAGCCTGAGGCCCGCAATGACGCAGGCGCCTAAATAAATGAGAGCCCGGTTCTGGCTCGGCATCCCAGCGTCGGGGTCGAACACCTCAGACCATCTGCTTTCGCGCCTGTTTCGCAACAAGGTGATTGGGCCGGCCGAGGAGCACCTTTGACGGCAGAAACCTGCGCTGCTCGCCGCACAACGGGCAGGCGACCACAATCGACTGGAAAGGGAACTGCTCGACCCCGGCCGGTATATCCCGCCGGCAGCGTTTGCACTCGACGATGAACAGCTTGCGTTCCTGAATGCCGAAGGCCATCATGGAAATTCAAGGATAGACGAATATATGGCGAATGCCGATCTGGAAAATGTAAATTGCCCTGGCAGGTCAGACGCCTGTCTATCAGCCAATCGCCCGACATTGTTGCCGCAGCCGGGTGTCAGAAAGTGAAAAGGCAATTTTTCGTCAAGTGAGACCGCTAAACAGACCTAAGTAGTTGATATTTTGTGTCTTAGTAGTTCATTCGAAGAGGTCGATCGTAGGCATTTCTGGGAATTGAATTCCGCTGTCGTCACCCACTCGGTTGAAGGTTACAAGTTGCGCGGCAGCCTAGCTACCGAGAAAAGGGCCTTCACCCTGAAACCAGTGGAGGCCCCTCTCTTTGCCGGTGGAACGGGATGGCGAAAGACACACTCTCGTTGCACAATCAGCAGGGAGCGTCATAGTCTCATGCGTCTTCATCGTACGTGAATGCCGCGTCCGAACATCCGTACAGGGGCGTGCTCACTTGTTCTTGATGGAGACCTCGCCAACCCGCCGATCCGTGTGAGGAACCGGGGAAATGTAGTCCACGGGAAGTTCATCGCTATCAATGATCCCAACTCCCGTTTCGCCATGCTGGCCGCTTCTGCTTTACCACGCCGGCCTGGGATCATTCGCCGGCAGCTCAGTATTGCGACCCATTCCCATGCACCGCTGTCTGCCTGGTCCAGTTCCCCGGCAAGACCCCATTTGGATTGGCGTTCGGGTCATTGGTCTGATAGCTCGTCTTGCCCGAACTGTCTACCCATGTGTTGTTGTACGAGCTCGACACTTTGTTGACTTGACCGGTGTTTGGGTCCAGTACCGTCTTCTGATCCAGTGCGTAATCGACCCAGTCGGAGGCGGCCGTGCTCCTTGCATTCATGCTGTCCTGAGTTCGCGCCATCGACATGTCGGTCCCGCGCTGCATAGTGGCCATGAAATCCTCGTGCATTTGCTGGCGCACCGCCTGATCGTGCGCGAACTGCTGGCGCTGCGCCGCCATTTGAGCGTTCGACTGCTGAATCATATTGTTGATGGCCTGCTGTGACTGCGCATTGTTGCGCTGAATCCAGGCCTGCTGCCAGGCGTCCTCTGCCTTTCCGCCCATTCCGGGCGCGCCCCACTGGCTGATGAGCGCGGCATACTGGTTCTCGGGGGCGGAGAAGTAGGTGACGCCGGCGGTGCATTTGTCGATGGTGGAAGGGGGGCGGTCCGGCATCCCGCGGAGTATGGACTTCATTCCCGGATACTGCGTCTCCATGCATTCGACCATCACCTTCAAGCGGCCCTTCATGGAGAACGAGCCGTTGATGGAGCTTACGGCGGCCCAGGCAAGTTCCCGGACGGTCTTGGGGGGCTGGATATTCATGGCCGCATACTTTGGCGCATACACTGCTTGAGCATCCTGCAATGCTTTTTGCGCCTTGGCGGTTTCTTCCGGCGCAACTGGCTCGTCGGCTACATACTGCAGCTTCATGGTCGCCGCGAGAAACTTAGCGAATTCCTGCGCGCTCATGGGCCCCTAGATCGGAAGAGCACACGTCTGAACTCCAGT
>OBLT010001033.1_pt1 | contig 17998 bp, 11 predicted proteins | sample 1518721 | NCBI WGS metagenome assembly OBLT01 (sample SAMEA3539307, study PRJEB22396) | soil metagenome | biome: tundra; feature: field; material: soil | place: USA | collected 2010-05 | depth 0.15 m | reverse complement strand
CGCTCACCCGCCAGTTGCTGGCCTTCAGCCGGCGCCAGATATTGCAGCCCATCCGCCTCAACCTGAACGCCAATGTCACCAGTACCCAGCGCATGCTTTCCCGCCTGTTGGGAGAGAACATCCGGATTCACACCACGCTGGCTCCCGATCTGTGGGACGTTTTCGCCGATCCCGGGCAGGTGGACCAGATCGTGCTGAATCTCGCCGTCAATGCCCGCGACGCCATGGAGCGCGGCGGAACCCTGACCATCGAAACCGCCAACGTCGGCCGCGGCGCCGCCGGCCGGGCGCTCACCCCGGACGCCGCCGCCCGGGAGTATGTCCGCCTCTCCGTCAGCGACACCGGTCAGGGCATGGACGAAGAGACCAAGCGCCACATCTTCGAGCCCTTCTTCACCACCAAGGAAGTAGGCCGCGGTACCGGGCTGGGGCTCTCCACCGTTTACGGCATCGTCAAGCAGAGCGGCGGATACATCGAGGTATCGAGCGAACCCGGCCGCGGCAGCTCGTTTTCCGTCTACCTGCCGCGCGTGGACGATGTGCTGCCGTCGGCTGTTAAGGGCGCCTCGGCCGCCATGGCAGCCCACCGCACCGGCGAAACCGTCCTGGTGGTGGAGGACGAAGAGACCGTCCGCCACCTGGTCGTGTCGATGTTGAAAAGCAGCGGCTATCGCGTCATTGCCCCTGCCACGCCGCGTGAGGCGCTACGTATCTGCGGCGAGTTCTCCACCGCCCTGGACCTGCTGCTCACCGACGTCGTACTACCGGACACCGATGGCGTCGAAGTGGCGGCCAAGGCGGTCGCCTCGCGCCCCAACCTGCGCGTCCTGTTTATGTCCGGCTACACTGAGCACCCGGTGCTGCGCCTCCCCGGATTCGACCGCGGTGCCCCCTTCATCCAAAAGCCCTTCACTAAGGCGATGCTCACCGCGAAAGTGCGTGAAGTGCTGCAATAGGACGCGGCTGTCTGGCCACCATCGTCGCAGCGGTTTCAAAGACGAAAGATTCCAGGCCCAAGTACGGTACTACAGTACTTGGCAAGGTCCAGGCCGCACCTGTATACTGTCAAGACGCCCGGCCCGGCGTTGTCCGGTGCCGGATAAAGGAGCTGGAACAGTGATTCAGACCAAACGATGTATGATGCGCCTCGCCCATGGCGGCTGGCTGCTGATTTTGACTGGAGTATCCATCCTGCCTGCGACCGGCGCGACGTGGTGTGTCAATGCGGCTGCCTCGTCGGGTTGCAAGGCCACCATCGGCGCCGCGATTACCGCGGCGGCGGCGAACGATACGGTCCTGGTTTCCCCAGGGACATACGCCGAGAGCGTCACCATCGGCAAGCCGCTGTCGCTGATTGGCACAGATGCGAGCAAGACCATCATCAACGCCGCCAATTTGGGTACCGGTATCTACGTGGACGGCATTGACAATCCGGGCCTGGCGAATGTGTTCGTCTCCGGATTCACCATTCAGAACGCACAGTTCGAAGGCATACTGATCGCCAACGCTTCCAGCGTTACCATTTCCAACAATGTGCTCACGGGGAATGACACGGCGTTGACCCCTGGGCCGACCGGGCCCACGTGCCCCGGGATTCCGGCGTTTGAGACGGGTGAGGCCTTCGATTGCGGCGAGGCGATCCACCTGAGCGGGGTCGATCACTCCACGGTTACCGGCAATACGGTGCAGAACAACGCCGGAGGCATTCTGCTCAGCGACGACACGGGAGCCACCCATGACAACATGATTTACGCCAACGTAGTCACCGGCAATCCGTTCGATTGCGGCATTACCCTGGCGTCCCACCCGCCGGCTGCTTTCACCAAAGCAACCAATGCGCTGGGCGTTTACCGTAACACGATTGCCGGCAACCAGTCCTCGCAGAACGGATTAAAGGGCGAGGGCGCCGGGGTGGGCCTTTTTGCCTCCTTCCCCAGTGCCGCAACCTACGGCAATATCGTCATGAACAATCAGTTGACCGGAAACGGCCTGCCCGGTGTGGCGATGCACGGCCACACGCCCAATCAGAACCTAAATAACAACGTGATTATCGGCAACACGATCAGCGGCAACGGCCCCGACACGGATGACGCGGCGACGCCCGGACCCACCGGAATCGTCATTTCCGGTATCGATCCGATCACCGGCACAATCATTGCCGGGAACACGATTTCCGGGGAGGGGGTGGATGTCGCGATCTTCGCTCCCGGAGACGCTCGCGTGCAACGCAACACGTTCACGGGCGGCATCGGAATCGCCAACCTGGGCCGCGGCGGCGTAGTAAATGGCGACGGCAACTGGTGGGGATGCAACTACAACCCGGCGTTCCCCTTCGCCGCGTTCACCGGCTGCGCCACCACCTCGGGAGCAGTGAACGTCGGTTACTGGATGGCGTCGGCATTCTCGAAGTAGCGGCCGGTCGCAACTGGCAGGAAACCGCTCCCTCACGGTCGCGGCTCCGATCGGAGCCGAGCGCCGTGAGGGAGCGGTCGTCTTGGCTCCGCCATGCGCCAGCGTCATTCGACGATGGTGATCTGAATCGGGAGCAACTGCATGGTTTGTTCGACTTGAACATTGAGCACACCGGATTTGGCTCCCTTGGCGGCGCGCAGCGTCAGGACGGCCTTGCCGCCCGCCTGGAGGAGCGCCTTGTCCAGTTTGGCCTCCACCCCGGGTAAGGCCGCGGGCAACGTGAGCGACGTCAGGCCGGGCGCCCCATTACTGATCGTCACCTCCGCCGATTCGCCGGCTTTCAGACGGACCGAGTTCTTATCCAACTGAATCTGCTTGAACAGGGAATCCGCCGTGGGGAGGCTGGCCAGCGATGGCGGCGGTGCGGCGCCCGTGGTGGGAAACGGCCCGGGCGACATCCTGCCCCAGGGAGTGTTGAGCAGGGCGTCCTGATCCACCCACCAGTACCACTTGCCATCGATCAGTTTCCAGGCACTGGGGGTGGGCACCTTCATCGGATGATCGGTGAAGCCAGGCATCATGATGTACATCTCGCACACCATCACCGCGTTCGCCTTGGTGAAGTTCTCCGAATAGTCGATTCTGGAGAGGTCGCAGGAGAGATACTTGGGCTTATTCCGTGTGTAGAAGAAGTCCTTGGTATCCTCGGCGACCAATGCTTCCGCCTTACGGAACTGGCCTTTTATGTGGAGGTCATAAAACTCCTGGACGCGGGCGCGCAGTGCGGCATCGACATCGGCCGGAGGCTTGGGCTTAAACGGATCGTTCGGTTGCGCGAAGGCGGTAGCGGCAAACAGGGCAAACAGAGCGAAGCGGTGCATAACTACCTTAATTATAGACGCGCCGGTACGCCGTGCGCAGCGGCCGCGCCGGCGTCGTAAGCGATGTGGGGCAGGTCTCGTTTTGCCCGGTATCGCACCGTCTGCATTGATTGTGGGGCGGCCCCCCCGGTCCTGGGGTCCCCTCTGGGGACGACGCCCCGTCGGCCTGCTCGCCCTTTGCATGATGCTGATATCGTTGTTCCAACTGCGGGTCCAGGGGGACCGACCAGGGGGTCCGCCCCACAGTTTGTATGGGATTCGCAGTTTTGGGAAAAACGAGTGGCATTGTGGTTGACAAGCTGCCCCACAACGTTCCAGTCGGTTTGCCACACAGCGACGCTAGCGGTTTACGCCCGCCGCCCGCTGCTTCGGGGCGGGTTCGGCCGGCTGCGCGGCCGGCGCGGGCGCGGGTGCAACCTGTGGCGCGGGCGCGGCAACCGGCGCGGGGGGTCTCATCCACTCGTCGAGCACGACGCCCAGCGCCATGCCGGTGCTCAATGCGGCCCCGCAGAGCGCCGCCACTGTCCAGGTATGGATCTGGTTGAACTTCCGGGTGAGCTCCCGCGTCGCGCCCTAGGCGGTGGCGGCGGCTTGGCCGATGCTCGCCTGCAACTGGTCGATGGCTACCCGCGCTGCTTCCGCACACGCCGCGGTACGACCCGGTCAGTTGCTCGGCGGTCCTCTGAAACTCCGTCGAAGCGTCCTTCATCTGCCGCGAGGTGCCCGCCAGCGTCGCCACCGTCTGCGGGACGTCGGCGAAGCGCGCGCGCAGATCCTGGCAGATCAGTTGCGCCACCATCTCCGGCCGGATGCCATCGCTTACGTCCTGCGGCAGTTGGATAATCCGGTCTTCCAGCTTCCGCAAATATTCCATGGAGGCGCGATTCGAGGCGTCCACCGCCTCCACGCTCTCCTCCAGCACCCTCGTCAGTTGCTCGCGTTCCGCCGCCACCTCCCCGGGAGCCTGCTCGATGAGCAGCGCCAGGAACTGCATGGCGCGCAGGATGCGCAGCATTTCGTCGCTCTCCGGCAGCACCCGGCAGTGCGCCATTTCGCGGTAATAGTCCGCGCGAACCTGTTGGGGCAGAGCGCTGGCGATGCGCTCGATCAGGTCCCGCGGCCGCGCTTCGCAACTGTCGATCGGTAGCGGTTGCACCCTCACACCAGAAACGGCTCGCGGTTCTGGTCCAACTGGTGGAAGATCTGCTTCTGGTAACCTTGCGCCCGCGCCACCAGCGAGGATTTTTCGAGCTCCGGCACATGGGCGCGCCGCGTCGCCACGTCGCCCAATGTCGCTCCATACTGCCGCGCGGGGTTCTCCAGGTCCGGCAGCCGGTATTTCATGTGGAGGATCACCGGCTTGAAGATGCGGCGGAACTGCTCGGCCTGCTCGGTGTTCTGCCAGTAGGCGAAATCGGCGTGCTGCGCCGCCTCGTTCAACACAATCGCGTACTGCACCTTGTGCTGCAGCGCCTTCGCCCAGGTCAACACGCTCTCCACGCTGGCCGGATCTCCCGTCACGATCCCAATCGCCGTGAAGGCAATGCCCATCTGTTCGGCCGCCTCGTACATGGTGTCGAACCACTCGTGCGCCACCTGCCCCGAACCTGCGCCCATACTGTCTGTGATGTGCTCATTGGAATCACTCGATTGATTTGGAATTCCCGATTAGCCTTAACGGCTCGTCCTCGTCATACTCGAAAACCGGCTTTCCGGCTTCCTTCCGAACTGGCGGCCGCGCCGCCGGAATCACACGTGCTGCCGGGGCGTCCGGCTGCGGCCCGTCCCCGAATTGGCAGATCGCCCTAAAACTGCGGGTGGTCTGCAAAAGCATAGTATCTTAAAGAGATACTCTCCCGAGAGTATCCGTCAAAATCGCCACTTACGCTACTTAGGTTATCGATCGAAGAGTGACTTCGTGCAGTCCTGGTCTTGGCCTCTTGGTTAATGGGTCTCACCTCGCTAACAGAATCGCCGGCCTCCTTCGCCGCGCTCCCGCCCGGTTTGTCCATTGAGTTATAATTTTTCAGGATAAACAGATGAGAAAGTCTTTTTACCGCGACTCCTCGCAGTTGCACCCGGCGCCGGAACGCGCCGCATCCGAGGACGCCGGATTCCCTCCTGTGCGGCGGCGGATTGGATGACATTTTCTCGCCTGCCAATACCCTTGGAGTGAATCGATGAAGCTGAGGATTTTTCTTGTAACGGCAATCCTGATACCGCTCGCCTGCACCGCGGCCTTTTCGCAGGGGAAGCCCTCCACCAACATCCCGCACCTGGAAAAGCATGGAACCGCCACGCAATTGATCGTGGACGGCAAGCCATTCCTGGTTTTGGGCGCGGAATTGAATAACTCCAGCGCCTCCAGCATGGAGTACCTGCGTCCGCTGTGGCCCAAAATCGCAGCCACCAACCTCAACACCGTGCTCGCAACGGTGTCTTGGGAGTTGATGGAGCCCGAGGAGGGCCGGTTCGATTTCAGCCTGGTGGACGGTCTGATTCAAGATGCCCGGCGTTACAACCTGCGGCTGATCGTGCTCTGGTTCGGAAGCTGGAAGAACGGCAAGTCCACCTACCAGCCCGTGTGGGTGAAGACCAACCAGCAGCGGTTTCCGCTCGTCCAGGACGAGAAGGGCAAGGGCCTGCCGACCTTGAGCACACTGAGCGACGTCAACCGGGACGCCGATGCGCGCGCCTTTGCCGCGTTGATGAAGCATATCCGCGAAGTGGACGGGGAGGCGCACACCGTGATCATGATGCAGGTGGAGAACGAAGTCGGCGTTCTCGGCCCGTCGCGCGACCACTCGGCGGCGGCCAACCAGGCCTTCGCCGGACCTGTTCCGCGGGAGTTCATGGACTACCTCCAGAAGCACAAGGACTCGCTGATTCCCGAGTTGCGCAAGCGCTGGGAAGCCGCCGGCTTCAAAACGTCCGGAAGCTGGGAAGCGGTCTTCGGCGCCGGCATGGAAACCGACGAATTGTTCATGGCGTGGAACTACGGCCGTTACGTCGGCCGTGTGGCGGCGGCCGGCAAGGCCGAATATCCGTTGCCGATGTTTGTCAACACCTGGCTGCGCCAGGGAAAGGACAAGCCCGGCGAGGACATACCCGGCGGCTATCCGAGCGGCGGGCCGCTGCCGCAGGTGCTGGATGCCTGGAGGGCCGGAGGGCCCGCGATCGACATTCTGGCGCCGGACGTCCACGTTCCAAACTACGCCGATTGGTGCGCCTGGTACACGCAATCGGGCAACCCGCTGTTCATCCCCGAGTCCAGGGGAGACGCGCGGGGCGTCGCTCACGCCATTGCCACCGCCGGCAAGTACGACGGCATCGGCTACTCGCCGTTTGGGATCGACCGCCTCGCCAACCCGGAGGGTGAACTCGGCAAAGGCTACCAGGTTCTGTCGCAGGTAGCTCCGCTGATCCTGGAAATGCAGGGGATGGGGAAGGTGACAGCCGTGCTGGTGGATCAGGAGACCCCCCGTTCCAAGGTGCGGCTGGGCGATTACACCATCGAGGCCCGGTTCAACCAGGGACGCGGCCCCGCCCCGGGTTCGCCCGCGGTGGGAGCGGCCGACCGCGTGGCCGGGCTGTTCATCCAGTTGGGACCGGACGACTACGTGATCGTGGGCAGAAGCATGGGTGTTTACTTCGAGTCGGCCACCGACGCCACGCAAAGCGTGGGGCTGGCCGTGGTCGACGAAGGCCAGTATGTCGACGGCCGCTGGATCCCGGGACGCCGGCTGAACGGCGACGAGACTCCGGAGTGGAAGGCCCTGTGGTTCGGGGGCGACCGCTACACCATTCAGAGGATCAAGCTCTACCGCTACCGCTGAAGAGCGGCCAGTGCCCGGCCCAATGACCGGACGGAGAAGGCCCGGGGGCGCACTGTACCGCTACAGGACCGCCGGAAAACGGCCGGCCGCGGGCTTTTCGCAGGGAGAGACGGAAGTGGAAGCGCGCGCGAGCAGGCGGCGGCGGAAAGATCCGGTTTCCGTTTTCATGATGGGAACTCCTCTTGAGTGCCTTCTATCGGCTCCCGTTCGCTACCCGGAAGCGCCGCGCCTAACCTAACGGTAGCGGTAGAGCTTCACTCGCTGGATTCTGCCATTGGGAATCACGCCGCCGCCCAGTCGGACGGATTTGTCCGAGTCGCTCTCGTCGCCGTTCAGCCTGCGCCCGGGAACCCATCGGCCGTCCACAAACGTGCCCTCTTCAATGGAGTCGATGCCGGCTATCGGAGCACCCGCCGTGTTCGGAGAGAACCGGATGGTCACCGGACCGCTGGAGGCTGCGATGTACTCATCCGGTCCCACGGCAATGAAGAGAACGCCGGCGCGCTCGGGGATCCGGTAGGGCGCCGGCGGTGGCGCTGCCGCGGCGGGCGCGCCGGGAGCCGCTTTCGGGGGCGGCACGGGGTCCCTTCCGCTGCGTGCGTAGCTCACCGTCAGCACGTAGTTGCCTAGCGGGATATTCTGCACCGGTTCGTCGGCGATCACCACCGCGGCTTTCATCTTGCCTTTGCCCTGGTTTTCGAGAATCAGCGGGGCGAGTTGCGAAATGGTCTCGTAGCTCCGTGCCAGCGGCAGGTCCGCCAGTTCTATCCTGGTCTTGGATGGACCCGTGAATAGCAGCTCGTCGATCGGATTGGGGCTGAAGCGGCGTTCGAGTTCTTCCATCATGCCGGGTTCCATGGTGAAGAAAAGCTCGTCGATGGCAAACGGGCTGAAACCTATGCCATCGTGCTGCCCCATCGCGTAGAAGATATTGTAGTGGCCCGTGGCGTGAAAGGCCTCCGGGATGAACAAGGGAAAGTCCGCAGTGTGGTGGTACCAGTCGGCCCACTCGGAGAAATTGAGGGAGTGCAGGTCCGGCGAGCGGAAGTCGATCGCCGGTGCGCCGACTTTCCAGACGTCCGCCACGTGAGGCAGTGGGCCGCCGCTGGGATAGGTTCCCGGTGGCCGGCCCCCCATGGAGCACCAGGTGTTCACGAACATGGGCACCGGGTATTCGGCCTTGCCCGCGGCCGCCACCCCGCCTACGTAGCGCGCATAATTCCAAGCCATGAAGATCTCATCCGTGTACGGGGCCTTGCCGAAGACCTGCTCCCAGGTCCCGGATGTCTTGGTGCCCGCTGCCTCCCACGCCTCGCGGAACTCCCCATACAGGGTGTCCTTGTGGCTGCTCATATAGTCCAGCAACTCTTTCGGCACCGGCTCCGCGAAAGCCCGGTTGGCCGCCTCGCTCCTGTCCCGCGAGTCGCCCAGCAGACCCACCTCGTTCTGCACCTGGATCATGATGACCCGGTGGCGGGAGTCCACTTCCTTGACGTGCCGCATGAGCGCGGCGAAGGCGCGGCTATCGGCAGTGAGGTTCGCCGCGCTGAATGTGGACAGGGTATCCGTGCTCGCGCCGTCTCTTCTCCGGGCGCGGGGGAACCGGTCCACGTTGCCCTTGACCCAAATGGGAGGATAACTGGAGGCGCCGTTCTTCCAGCTTCCGAACCACAGGAACACCAGGCGCAGATTGTGGCTTTCGGCGGCGTGAATCTGAGCGTCCACCAGCGTGAAATCGAACTGGCCCTCTTTGGGTTCCAATAACTCCCACGGGACGGCGGCCAGCACGGTGTTGAGGTGCAGCGCCACAAGCTTGGACCAGACCGGCTTCATGAAATCGAGATTGGAGGTAGTGGAGTTACGCAGTTCTCCCGCCAGCATCAGAAATGGCTTGCCGTCGACGATCATCTGTGTGGCGGTGCCTTGCTTCTCGAGATGAGGGATGGCCGCCGCGGCGCCGCTAGCCGTCTGCGCGCTCGCCGCCATCGTGGCGCACGCGAACATGATTACCAAGCCACAGAACCTTCGCATCTTCCCGCTTGCCTCCCAATCGCGCGAATCGGATATTTATCTCTCTTATTACTTTTGGCCCACGGCCAATGCCAGTATATCAACGATGCCGGTCAGGATTGTAGCGGAAGTAATCTATGTCGACATACCCGGCGTCCGCCTGGCCGTTGTAGCTATAGAGGCCCGCGCGGTCGCCTCGATAGTTGCCCCACTCCCCCTGAAGTGTCCGCATGCGCTGGACATCCGGACCGCCAAATCGTAAAATAGGCCCTCTACCAACTCCTTTGAGAGAGCCAATCATGCACAGCATGGCTATCCTTCGCGCGGCGGTCTTCTTCGTCACCGTCATCCTGTTTCCAGGCCTGCCGGCCAACGCGGCCACGGCAATCAAAATCGACACCGCCAACCTTCTGGTTACTGTCGATGCCACCGCCTGCCGCTGGTCGGCGGAAGTCAAAGGGACGCCGATGCGGCTCAACGACGTCTACTTCCTTCCCGGTGATGACCCTTCGGGTTGGAAAGTGACCAGTTCCGTCAACAACGCCGACTCCAACAACTTCGGATCGTTCGTCACGGTAACTCTGCACGGGACGAAGACCGGACAGCTCGATTTCGACTACCAGATTTCCGCCAGCAAGATGGGCAACGACATTCTCGTCGGTCTGGGCCGTTCGAATAAGACCGGCAAGGCGGTTGACCTGGGCGACATGGACTATTTTGTGTCGGCCGATGCGCGCCTCGGCGGCACTACCGACAAATGGATCGCGCTGGGAACCCATTCCCGCAATCGCGACCTTTACGAACTTTGGGCGGTCGTCAATTTGATCACCCCCAAGACTTACGCGGTGAATCATGTGGTTCGGGACAGCGGCACGGGCAACAGCCTGTTGATGGGACATGTCACGGCGTTGAAGGGAGCCTCGCGGTTCGATGTCAGGTCCGGCTGGACGGGCAAGTCTCCCGACCGCATGCAGGTTCGGGGATACTGCAGTTACAAAGTGACTATTCCTCCGGGAAAGAGCTTCCCCGGAGAGAAACTGCTGATCGACTTCAATCGGGACGCGCTGCGCGCCATGGAGCACCAGGGGGATCTGATCGCCATCGCGCATGACGTACGTCTCAAAACACGGCGGCCCATCAACCTGGACGACCGGGAACTGGTGGCCAACAACTACAGCCGTTTTCACGGCTGGATGTCGGGCGGCGGCAATGCCGATGCGAAGAAATTCTTCCAGGAGAATGGCCTGGTGGATTTCTACTGGGGGCTGGGCGGCCCCGGCCCGCAGGGGAGCTTTGGAATATATGGTTCGGGCGGCGGTACGCAGGGGCGCCCTTCCCGTGTCAGTTATCCCCCCGAGTGCTTTCTTCCCATTCACACGGTCAAGTACGACGGCGAAAGGGTCATCGATTTTTCCAATCCTTTGACCGTCAGGCTGGAACGCGAGCGCATTCTCAAGTGGGTGACCGGTCAGGAAAAGGATACCGGCCGCGCGGAGATGGACTTTGCCGACTGGTGGGACGCCTGGCCCGGACAGTTCGACCCCTTTATGAGCCCGCTGGAGACCTACCGCGTTGCGGGAATGCCATGGCGCGAGGCAATCGACCAAAAAGCGCCGCGAATGGTCATCCGCTCGAACATGCAGCCGGTGGACCATTCCTACGGAATTGTCGATATCTGCCGGATTTCGGAAGATGCCGACCAGGGTTACGAGGACCCGGGGTCGTCTCTGTTAGGAAAGGAATTCACGGGATTGTTAACCGAAACCGTGTTAGGCTCGGCGAACCGCTTCTTTTACAACGGGCGCGTGTTCTGGAACGACGGCGACGGCTTCCACATTTACAAGTACAAAGCTCCCGATGGAAAGAACTTCGACGCCGGCCAGGCAAAGGTGGATGCCAACTTCCACGCCATGGCGGGCAATACGCTTTTCGTCTCGGAGGCCTTCAATGTGCCGTATCCGCCCGATCGGATCGAACTGCTGAAACGCATCAGCCCGCCGACCATGGATGTTTCCTATCCGGTGGATCTCTTCGTGCGGCGGCCGGCGCGCATCTTCAACATGCCGGTGGATCGGACCTTTGGGAAGTGGTCCGTGCTCTCGGTATTCAATTACACGGGCACAGGCAATCGCAAGTTCAGCGCCACGTTGGACGCGGCAAAAGACCTCCGTCTCGATGCCAACAAAGAATACATCGCCTACGAGTTCTGGAGTAAGCAACTCATCGGGACGTTCAAAGGTACCTTCGCCATCCGCCCGATAGGCGCCTACGACGCCGACATCTACAGCATCGTGGAGAAACAGGACCATCCTGTGCTCATCTCCACCAGCCGGCATGTCCGGCAGATGGCCTTCGACATCAAGAGCCTCGCTTACGATGGGCAGCAGAAGGTGCTGCACGGCGTTTCGCGCGCCGTGGCCGGCGATCCGTATCAGTTGCGGTTCTACGTTCCGGAAGGGTTCACGGCAAGCCGCGTCGAATTGTCCGGCGGTCTGACCGGGAAGAGTGCCATGGACGGACGTCTGCTGACGGTGGATTACACGGCGCCGTCCGGCGCGGATGTGGAGTGGAAGGTCTTCTTCTAATGGACCGGTAACGGCGGAGCCACCATGAAAAGCGGCGCGCAAACGCAGCCCGCGGCCGCGAGGCGCGTCGGGGGATTCCAGACGCGCGCCGGCAAAGCCCGGCGTTGCCTGAGGCCATAGAAAATTCCATGGCAAAGTGTCAACGGACGAGGGTAGCCGCCATCAACCCGATGACCACCTCATTGGCGATAGCTCGCACAGTGAGCGATCCCAGCTCTTTGCCGGGCTCTAACGGCAGCTCGAGCACGGTCGCCGCGCCACCTCGAATAGGACCGCCGCGGCCTTTGAATCGAGCGATATCGAGCAACCGAATCTCCCCGGACTTTAGGTTGACGCGGATAGGAACCGGCCCCGGACGCCGGAACTGGAAATCGTCGATGAAGTAGTCCTGTTCAATGGGCCACCAATTCGTGGGGTTTTCCAGTTGCAGCCTGTCTACCGAACCATCCACATAGGTCACCACCACCTCCCCATTCTCGAAACGGCTCTGCATATGATTGGTCGAGCCCGCCATGAGGAGCACAATTCCTCGAGCCCTTCCGGACAACGGTACGGCGGCTTCTTTCGGGTAGTTATCCCACTGCGATACGAATATCACGTTGTTGACTCCGCTTTCACCCGGAGTCGCCAGCGGGACGCCATTGGGAAGCGTGATACGGTTGTGGCCGGCGCGGGCGGCGCCGCGAAGACCAGTGTCGTCGATCTCGGCGGTCGCGTTGACATGCCCGGCCCAGGCGCCAATGCCTTGTTTCGGGGTGGCGAGTGAGACAAAGGGCGAACGCGGCGAGCGGTATTCGTTCTGGAATATCTGCGTCACGCGGTCGTTGAAGTACGGAGTAAGTTCAACAGGGGTGGTGGTCCCGGCGGTCTCGTTGTTCCAGTTGGGCGGCTGGGCCGTTACCGTTTCGCGCGGCCTGGTCGCCTGCGCGGGACGGACGGGCCCGGGCGTTGCTTGCGCGGCACTTCTCCATTGGATTCGCACCTGCCACTTTTGCCCGGCCGGATAGGAAATCTCAAAGCGGGCGGGCTCGGTGCCGGCGATCGGCCGCGCGGCCACCACGCGGCCGCCAATGGTCACCGTGGGCCGATCGCCGCGCATGGGGAGTTGCAGGCGCAGCGCCAGGGGCTTCGCGAAACGTTGCTCGATGACATAAGTATCGGTTGCGCCGTTGCGTTGAAAAGAGATACTGGCATCGGGGTGGCGGAGCGAAGCGCGGTCCCAGGCCGCGGGAAGTCCGGGAACAATGAGCAGGTCGCCGGCGAGGGCGTCGGGCCGCAGGCCGAAGAGTCCCTCGACGATGGCCCGCGAGGTCACCCCGCCTCCGTCGGCAAAGTCGCGCTGCGACTCCCTCCGGTATACATCCAGATAGTCAAGCGTGCCCACGTTACCCGGACAGATGCCCATGTACATGCTGGCGAGGAGTGCGCTCTTGGCGATGCGAAAAGCTTCCTCGGCCCGGCCCGCTTGCCAATAGCCAAGAGCGGTGTGAATGTTCTCGCCCATCACGACATTGTTGATGGACCAACTGTATGGCATCCAGTCGGTGGTCGACAGAACGTGGTAAGTGTTATCGTGGGGGACTCCAGGACCAGCCACCGGTATATGCGGCATGTAGCTGCCGACATAGTCGGCCATTCGATACGCCTCGGACGGACTTACCAGGTCCGCGTCCATCGTGTGATAAAAACTCCACAGGGCCGCGCTGGGATGGAGACGCTGCAAACCCAGGTAGTCCTTGTATTCGGCGAACATGCCGCGGTCGGGCATCCATAGCAGTTCCCGCATCGCGCGGCCGATGAGAGCCGCTTCCTTCGCGTACGGAGCGGGATCCTTGCCCAGCAGGCGCGCCAGTTGTGCGGCTTGCGTGTTGTGATAGTAGTTGTAGGCGCTGGCATGGGTCGTGCCGCCGCCGTTGTATCCCAGGTCGTCGCTGGCCCAAATCACCGCGTAAGCTTCGTAAAGAGGAAGCTTTTCAGGACCGTATTCGCGCCGGAACAGACGGCGTTCCCACGCCAGGTGGCGTTCGATGACCGGCCACATTCTGCGCGCAAAATCGAGATCGCCGGTCCAGTGAAGATGGCGGAACAGCGCGTCGATATACACCGTGTTCATGTCGTAGTGGGAATTGGAAATGTCCCCGTTGCTGTGCAGCGCTTTCTCGCTCCGCGCCAGGTTGGAAGCTTCGTCCGGTGGAGGGAGCCTTTCGGCAATCGGGTCGGTGTTTTGGCGCGTGGCCCAATAAGTGAAGTGGCGCCGGGCGCGGTCGTGCCAGCCGAGGGCGTCGGGGGCATAGGGGCCTCGCCAGCCCAGCAGCCTGGACCGCCAGGCGATCGCACCGTGCATAATCGCGCCTTGCGGTTCGTCCCAGACCGCATCGGTGGCCACATTAAGGGCTGCCACTGCGGCGTTGATAAAGGGGTCGGGGGTGTCCACCACGATCTGCGCGCGGAGCGCGCGAAAGTGCTCCTCGGCTTCGGCGAAGATACCGGGAAGGTCTCCGCTGCGGTACGCGCCAGCCAGCGGAATAGCGGGAGCGTTGCGATCGACGCCCGGACGGTCGGCGGTCACGTCGCGGTACGCCGCCAGTTCTTCGGCCACCGCCGGCGCGGCCACATCCCCAATGCGCTGGAGGGCGAAGTAAAGTGGCGCGGTCTTGCTTGAGGCAGGGATGGCGATCCTCGCCGTAATGACGGCCAGTGGCGGCGTTGTCGCCGTCTTCTCCCCCGATTTTGGCTTTGGGCCGGCGGAGTCGAGGAGAGCCTCGAGTGACGTCCATTGCCGGGCATCGGCGAGGGCCAGGACCGCGTGCGGCGGCATCAGTCCCGCCACCGTGGCGGCTTTCGCTCGCAGCGTAAACCCACCAGTCGTTGGAGGGCCCAGGGTGAATCGGTTGTCCTGGCATGACTCGGGTTTGAGCTGGAAGTACTGCCCGATGGGTACGGCCTCGGTGCCGATGTCGCCGTCGCGCGCCCCGCGTTTTCCGCTGAGTCCGCCGTAGGCCGCGATGAGTTCCACCGGCGCCCTCAGCCCGTTGGCCTCGATGCGCACCGCGAGGCCGTCGGTTTGGTGGAGGGCAATCGCATGAATGCGCAGCACCGCACCCGTGCCCAGCAGCGCATCGCGGATTTCGTAGAGCATCGTGCCGGGGCGGTACCGCGCCGTGATGCGGGTGGTTTCGTGCAGCCATTTCGCGCCGTGAGGGGTTTTGATGCCGAAGCGCAGATTGCCGCCGTGCCCGGGCAGGTAGAGTGAAAACTCGGGCTGGTCGCCCGCATCGGCGCGGAACGCCGTGTTGCCTCCATAGAGTGGACGGTTGAAGAATTCGCCTCCGTTTTCCACCACAAAGTCCCCCCCGTCTGGCGTGTAGCGCAGGGGCCGGTCGATGTTGTCAACCAGATTGGGTTGAAGCTTGGATGCGGCCGGCGGATTCTGCCCCGATGCGCTGCTCACACTAAGTAGCGATAAGACCAACGAGCATAACCAGCGATGATTACCCGGATTGCCGCCCTGTGCCATATGTACAGTCTATCCTGGGCCTGGCGTGCGGCGTGCCCCAACTTTGCCATGTATCGCCGCGCTCGCGCGCCACGGCGCTACCGCTCCAGATCGCCCTTCTCGACAACCCCCGGGCAGGGCGTACTGCGTTTCGGCGCCTGCGGCGGCTTGTCCGGGCGCGCCCTCTGAGAATGCCATTACGGCTGAACCGGCGCCGGCTGCCAGTAGAGCCACGGTCAGGCCTATGTGCTTCATCATGTCCGATTCTGTTCCTTTCCTATGCGCAAATCTCACCGGCCGCATGCACCACGGTATATTACGGCCCGCCGGCTTATCAAACCCGCTGTCGGGCAGCCGTTAAGCGAACAGGTTCTGCGCGCGTATCAGGCGCTCCGCCACGTGGACGCCGTTGGGGCATCGCACCGGGCAGGAGGCGCAATCTTCGCATCGCACGGCCCGCGCCTCTTCCGGCAGCGCCAGGAAGTGCTCCCTGCCAAGGGCGAACTGCCCGTAGAAATCGGCGTAGGACAGATAGCGGATAGTCTCCGGAATCGCCACGCCCTTCGGACATTGGCCGCTGCACTGCTGGCACATGCGGCAGTAAAACGGGCGAATGTCCTTGTCGATCCGGGCCAGTACCTTCTCGTCCGCCGCGGCGAACGGCTCCGCCATGGCCCGGAAGTTCATCTCCAGTTGTTCCATGTCGGTCATGCTCGGTATCGTGGTGGCAAAACGCGTGTCGCGCAGCACCCACTTCAGCGCCGCCAGCGGGCCGTCCGGTTTCCGCGCGCGCGCCGCGGGCGCCATCACCTTCATCGCCACCAGGCCAATGCCGGCGCCGCTCAGCTTCTGGTAGGCGGGGTCGTTCGCCGTGCCCACCGCGAAGCTGTAAGTGCTCAGCAGGACTTCGAACTTCCCCACCGCCAGCACGCGGTCCACAATCGCGTTCGGTTTGTGGGTGCTGATGCCGATGTGCAGGATCTTCCCCTGTTGCTTGGCGTTCTCCCAAACCGCGACCAGTTCGTCGGGAATGGCCGCCACCGTATCCCTGGAGTGCATGTACCAGATGTCCAGGTGGTCCGTGCCCAGCTCCTTCAGGCTGGTGTCCAGCTCCGCCATCGCCTGCGCCGCGGTCTTCGCCTCCGATTTGCTGGAGAGCGCGATCCGGTTGCGTGACCCCTTCAGGGCGGCCCCCACCATGCGCTCGTTGTTGCCGGACTGGTATCCGCGCGCCGTGTCGAAATAAGTGATGCCCAGGTCGACTGCCCGGGAAATTACGCTGGAATCGGACGTAATCATGCACCCGTATCCCACCGTCGATACCTTGAGCCCGGTCCGGCCCAGCGTCCGGTAGCGGACCGCCGCGGCCCCCGGCGATACCGGTCTCGCCGCCTGCGCGGGGGGCGCCTGCGGCAGTGGAACGTTTGCCAGGCCGGCAACTGGCAGGCTCAACCCGGCCACAAGGAAGTTTCTACGCGAGGAATCGCTCTCCAATCGTCTTCTCCAAAGCTGGATTATTTTGTTTCGGACATCCGGCTCTTATTCAGTCTACACCCCGGGCGCCGCCCGGCGAGCATCGTCTGCTGGACGCGCCGGCCCCCCCGGCCGGCGGCACCGCCGTACTGGTTTCGTGCGCGGGTTCCTATCGCTTGAACCTGGCCACAAATCCGCCGCCGGAATGCAGATCGACCCAGAGCCCGTCGCTCGCCCCCAGCGTGACGTGCTCCATCTTGACCGCCGCCGCCTCCCCTGCATCGCGTATCAGCGTCGCGTGATAGCTGGCGGCGCGGCCGCCTTGTTGCGGCACTCTGCCGAGGAAGGCGGAGAGATCGATGCGCACGTTCCGTGCCGTCGACCCGTTGGTAATCGCCAGGAACCATGTGTCCCCGCTCCGGCGGGCGAAGGCTGCCACTTCCCGGATTTCGGACACCGGCAGAACCACCGTCTCATCCCAGTAACTCGGGATGCTCTTGAGCACCTCCGCCGTTGGGTTCGCCAGCATGTTGACGGGGTGCGCCGCGTAGACCAGCAGCGGAGACTGCAGGATGACGGCATTGGCCACCTGGTGCGCCCAGGTAGTATCGGCCAGACGCGAACCAAAGTGCGTGGGCGTGTAATCCCCCATCCCCGCCAGCATGCGCGTGAACGGCAGCACCACATCGTGCTGCGCATACGGCGGAAAGAACTCCATCCCGCGGATGCCCTCGATTCCAACGATGTTCGGATACGTTCGCTCCAGACCGGTCGGCTTGTTGGCGCCGTGAAAATCCACCAGCAGCTTGTGCTCCGCGCCGGCTTTCGCCATCATCTCGTAGAGATCGACCACTTCTTTGTGCTCGTGGTCGAAGAAGTCTATCTTGACGCCGGCGACGCCCACCCGGTTACACATGTCAAACCATTCCTCGAGTTTCCGCGGTTCCTGCACCGAGATACGGCTGCTCCAGATGATCAGTTTGACGCCGCGCTCGCGGGAGTAATCTACCAGGTCTTTTAATTGCGCCTCCGGCCAGTTCCGCCAAAAGCCCTCGATCACGTTGTATTCGAATCCCAGTTGCGAAGCCAGCCGCGCCATCTCTTTCTGCCCTTCGACTGTGGCGTCCGTGCCGTCGAGATAGTTCCAGACCGCCCGGCCAGGCTTGATCCACTCCGTCTGAATCCCCTTCGGAAAAAGCTTGGGATCGGGCGGCGGCGCCACGTTGTGCACGATGTCGCAGTTGAACAGGGTATTCAGATCCGCGCCCATCGTCACGATTCTCCACGGCGTGGTGATGGGGCCGT
>OBLT010001032.1_pt1 | contig 18012 bp, 15 predicted proteins | sample 1518721 | NCBI WGS metagenome assembly OBLT01 (sample SAMEA3539307, study PRJEB22396) | soil metagenome | biome: tundra; feature: field; material: soil | place: USA | collected 2010-05 | depth 0.15 m | reverse complement strand
GTTCCGCGTTCCTTACTATTTCTGCATGGTGAATCTGGCGGCGCTAAGGGGCATAATGCGCGGCGTGCGCAGACAGCAAAGGCCGGTGTGGACTCCGAACCGAGCGAAGCGTAACGCCTCTCGAAATTGACAGTCACATTCCGCCCCTCTTAACCGGTCGAACCACCTCGGTCGTCCCAATTCCGGGGAGGATCGGCATTTTTGGAGTTGTAGGGACGCGGCCGACATAAAATCGCCTGAACCAGAGGCCGTTCCATGGTTTTGGGCTTACCCGACGGGGTAGAGATGGCGCTTCAGCGCGAGCGGCGGGTGAGTAGTATTAAGTTTTGTTAATGAATGTGGCGGCGCGGCTGGTGTGGATGCAGAGTTTATCGAACCCGGAAGCTAAAATGGAAATCCTGGATAAATACATCCGGGGGGCGCCGCGATTGGCATAGAGTCAGTTCGGTCGGGTATCTGGAGTCTCGCCTACCCCACGAACCGCCCATCCCGCGGGCTCATTCAGATCAGATTTGCTGTTCCAAGATGTCCAAAATGCGGCTGCTTGCGTGGCCGTCCCATAATTCCGGAGTATGCCCCGCACGCAGAGGATTCCTCAATGCTTTCAACGCTGCCTGAAGGATTTGTTCCGGATCCGAACCAACTAGCCGATTGGTACCTTCTTCAATCGTGATAGGTCGTTCCGTATTCTCTCGAATCGTAAGGCAGGGGACCTGCAGAATGGTAGTTTCCTCTTGAATACCCCCCGAATCTGTCAGTACGACGCGGGCATGGCTCATGAGCTGCAAGAAATCCAAGTAACCGAGCGGCGGCGTCAAAAACAAGCCTTCCGTACTTATGCCTGCAGTTTCGATGGTTCTGTTGGTACGCGGATGGATGGGAAACACAACTGGTAGGGTCTCCGCAAGCTGGCGCAAAACCCGGATAAGGCTACTTAGTTGCCCCGGGCTCATCAACATTTGAAGGTCGGTGGAGCGTTACCGTCACATAGGACTCCGGCTTCAGGCCGAACCGGTCAAGAACACCAGATAGAGCCGCTCTCTGGCGGAAGCGCAGGAGCGTGTCGATCATAACGTTGCCAACCAAGAAGATTCTGTCTTCGAAAACTCCCTCCGCACGCAGATTCAGAAGACCGCTCGGCTCGGAAACGAACAGGTAATCCGAGAGAGTATCTGTCACTAATCGATTGATTTCCTCAGGCATGCGGCGGTCGAAGCTTCGCAGGCCGGCTTCTACGTGTCCCACGGGAATCCACAGTTTGGCGGCAACCAGGGCGGCGGCCATCGTCGAGTTGACGTCGCCAACGACCAGCACCAGGTCCGGCTTTCGCTCCGCGAATGTCGCGTCCAGGCGCCGCATGATCTCGGCAGTCTGGGTGGTCTGTGTGCCGCTGCCCACGCCGAGATTGACGTCCGGTTCGGGGATCTCCAGTTCCCGGAAAAACGGTAATGGGCTACTAAATTCAAAGTAGCCCACTACCGGAAAAACAGGTCCGACATCTCCGGCGAGAAATGCTGACCAGTGTGAATCAGCTGTGTGCTGAATCGGGGCCGACGTCGCAGTTCGTGCATTAGGGCGGCCATCTTGATAAAATTCGGCCTCGCGCCGACGACGCAAGCGATCTCAAACGGCATAAGCCTTTAGGATAGCCCACCGGAGGCCCTATTGGGAATACTGCGTAAGAATTCCTAAATATGGGGAAAAAAGGAAACTCCAGAGGTCACTTTCCGGCTGGCTTGCCAATTGACCGCAATGCGAGGATTATTTGTCCAGTTTTGGATGCGTTGAGTCTACGTAGGGAACTAGGATCTCGCCCTGCGTATCAGCGATACGGTTTGGCAGTTGAACTGCTGTAATGCCCCGTAGGTGGCGAGGTTAGAGTCGATTTGCCAGCAACGACAGGAGTACGCGCGACCGATCACCACAGGATCTCTTGGGTCAGTGTACCCGCCGGCTGCAGGGAGATTCGAAGCAGCAGCATCAGCGAAAGAATGGAGAACGCCGAAGAGATGCAAGGATGGCCGCGCGGCCTCCAAAGACCAGCATTTCAGTAAGGCAAAGCATCGGTCATGAGTCGGCATAAGCTTCTTATCATCTCCTATCTTTTTCCCCCTGCCGGTGGGATCGCCGTTCAGCGTGCCCTGAGCATGGCAAAGTACCTGCCCGACTGCGGCTTTGAAGTTCATGTGCTGACTGCAGCCAATGCCGCTGCGCCTGTTTATGATTCCGGACTGCTGCGGCAGGTGCCGCGTTCGGTGATCGTGCACCATGCGATGACCCTCGAGGTACCTTTTGCTCTGCGCCACCGCATTTGGTCTCTGATCGGCGCCCGGCCTGGCGGTTCAGAGCCAGCCGCACCATACGTTCGCCCGCGCCGGTCCTTTCCGATGAAGGTTGCCCAGCGTGTCTTCTGCCCTGAACCGGAGGTGGTGTGGGTGCCCTTCGCGAAGCGTGCAGCCCGGCGGATCGTCGAGCAGTACGGAATACAGTGTGTACTGGTCACCGCGCCACCCTTTTCAGCCTTTCTCGTAGGCAACGCACTCAAGCGGACCTTCCCCAGCCTGAAGTTCGTTGCTGATTTCCGTGATGAATGGCTCACATTTTATATAAACAACAACGAATTTCAGAACACCGATTTCGCTCGCCAGCGCGCCGCTGAAATTGAGCGCGAGACCATTGAAGCATCGGACCTGGTCGTAGCCGTAACAGATTCGTCATTGAAGGAAATTAAGGGCCGATACCCGTCGCAACCGCCGGCGAAGTTCCGGTCGGTCTCCAACGGATTCGATCCTGAGGCCTTTGCTGATTTCGAGCCCCGCGTACACGGCGAGGATGCCGTCATAGTCACCCACGTAGGAACCGTTTACAAGAACGCTTCGCCTCGTTTTTACTTCGAGGCGTTGGCACAACTGCCGGAACCCATCCGCATGACCTTCCGTACGCGTTTCATTGGCCGTGTAGTGGACACTGAGCACGAAGTGCTCAGTGCACAGGGTTCTTCCGTGCAAGTGCTCGGATTTATGCCTCAAGCCGAGGCTCTTCGCTATATGGAGGACACCGACTACCTCTTGCTGACGATGACTGACCGGATTAGTATGCCCGGGAAGCTCTATGAATACTTGGCAACCGGGAAGCCGATCTTAGCCATTTCGCCTCGCGGCAGCGAGGTGGACCAGATGATCCGCAATCATGACATCGGCTGGTGTGCTGATCCGACCGAGCCTGGAACTGTAGTCGAGATGCTTATGAAGGCGCTTGAACTGGCGCGCAGACGCGACGGGCGGTTCCGGCATAATCGGGACATTGCGCGGCGGTACGAGCGCCCTCAGCTCGTGGCTCACTATGCGGCTCTCATGCGGCAGACTATAGAAGGCGGAAGCATTGACTGTCCGGGTTCTGCGGATATAGAAACCGCGCGAGTGGCCATATGACGAACGCGCTACAAGTGTGTGCGCGAGCACCCTACATGCGCGTGCTGAGCCTTGCCTCTGCCTTTCCGCATGCGCTTCAAAACGACCTCGGTATTTTCATTCGTGCCCGGCTCAAAGCAATGGCAGATCTGGCCGAGGTGAAGGTAATTGCACCCGTGGCCTATCTGGAATACGGCAACCCGGCACGCCGCAGCTTGGGGATTGGGCAAGTCCCCGCCCAGCGCATGGACGGCCACCTCGAGGTTCTACATCCGCGTTGGCAGTACCTACCCAATGCCGGGCCGGTGACTGCATGTCTTTTGGCAATGCAACTTCTCTACTGCTTTGCCAGGCTCCGGCGCCGGTTCCGATACGAAGTAATCGACGCTCATTTCGGTTTCCCTGAGGGAATCGCAGCCGCACTACTTGCGACTGTGTTCGATAAGCCCTATGTGATCACGTTGCGCGGCAATGAAACGGAGCATAACGAGTACTTTTTCCGTGGATTTGGGATCCGCTGGTCCATTAGGAAGGCCAATCGCGTCATCGCAGTATCTGAGCGCCTACGTCAGTTCGCGATTGCGTGCGGCGCAGATCCAAAGCAAGTCAAGACGATCCCGAACGGAGTCGATACCTCAGTGTACTATCCGCGCGCGAGCCGAAACATTCTTGCCTTACACGGCCTCCCACTAAGCGTTCCGATAGTACTTTCCGCTGGTTATTTGATAGAACGTAAAGGACATCACAAGGTCATTCGCGCCCTACGAGCGCTCATGGATCGGGGATCGCCGGCCCATTTGGTCGTGGCAGGTGGACCGGGTGCTGAAGGGCGATTTGAACCGGCTCTCCGTAGCTTAGTTGGAGAATTGCAACTGGAGGAGCGCGTGCATTTCGTGGGAATGGTGCCCCCAGACGACCTGGCAAGCCTGATGTCCGTGGCCGAGGTTCTGGTCCTCGCGAGCCGAAACGAAGGCTGGCCGAACGTTGTAAACGAAGCACTGGCGTGCGGGGTTCCGGTGGTTATGACAGACGTCGGTGGCGCTCCCGACATGCTGCCGTCAGAGGAGTATGGGTTCATCGTTCCGGTCGCGGATCAGCACGCCCTGGAGAGCGCGATTGCGTGTGCGCTCCAACAGCAATGGGATCGGACGAAGATCGCGCTCTGGGGGGCTTCCCGCTCGTGGCAGCAGGTAGCGTCGGAGGCTTTGGAGTGTCTCCAGCAGGCAGTTGATGAGAGGAGACTGCGTTTATGAAAATCCTCGTAACCGGCGGAGCGGGGTTTATCGGCTCGCATTTATGTGAACGCCTTGTCGAAAGTGGTCAGGCGCTAACTATTGTGGACGATCTGAATGACTTCTATTCGCCCGTTGAGAAGCGGGCAAATCTTGCCGAGGTGCGCCGGCACGGGCCGATCACATTCCGCCAGGCCGACGTCAGCGACGAAGTAGCAATCGCCGCGATTATGGAAGAAGCCCAGCCTGAGGTAGTTGTGCATCTGGCGGCCCGCGCCGGCGTGCGTCCTTCGCTCGAACAGCCGCTGTTGTACGAGCGCACCAATGTGCGTGGCACGATGGTTTTGCTCGAAGAGAGCCGCAAGCGCGGGGTGCGAAAATTTATCTTTGCCTCATCGAGTTCGATCTATGGCATCGCGAACCGGATTCCATTCAGCGAGGAAGACAATTTCAATCTGCCTATTTCGCCCTACGCAGCGACTAAAATCGCCGGGGAGAAAATCGCCTATACTTATTCGCATCTGTACGGATTATCCGTGGTGTGCCTGCGCTTCTTTACGGTCTATGGACCACGGCAGCGCCCGGACCTGGCGATTCGGCTATTCATTGAGCTGATCGATGGAGGAAGGCCCATTTCAGTATTCGGCGACGGCTCAAGCGGCCGGGATTACACTTTCGTGGACGACACGGTCTCGGGGATTCTGGCTGCCATGAACTTTGACTGCGGATTCGAAGTGTTCAACCTCGGCAATTCGAGTCCGGTCAACCTGCTCAAGCTGATTGCGAGCATCGAGGAAGCATTGGGACGAAACGCGGAGGTTCGCTGGCTTCCTGAACAGCCAGGCGATGTGCCGATTACGTGGGCGGACACCAGTAAGGCACAGCGGTTGCTGGGATACGCACCGAAGGTAGTCTTGCAGGAAGGCGTAGAAAGACAAGCAGCGTGGCACCGCGCGAGAGCTCTGGAGGCGGTACCGTCGGAAGGTGTCCGCTGATCGAGGACAAATTCGTGTTCCGGTTGCAGCAGGCTATTTCGACGACCCGATTCGATTATTTCTGCAAGAGGATCTTATCCACCCCTCCCGTGCAAGTGGAAGCAGGCGGATTGACCGCAGTCAGCATGGTGTCGAAGCGCGACGTTCTGAAGTATCTCGTTGCAGCAAAAACTCTTCTGCTTGAGCTCGGCGAGGGAAGGCCGGTGGTATTAAATGACGGTAGTCTAGAAGCGAAAGACATGCACCTTCTAAGTTTACACTTGCGGAAGATCGGCTTCATGAACCTGTACGACACAGAGACGGGTGGATGTCCCCGCGGAGGATGCTGGGAACGGCTCGTAACTATCTTGTGTTTGGCCCGCGATGGCTATGTGATCCAACTGGATTCCGACACGATCACATGCGGGGTGATTTCCGAAGTAAAGGAGTGCTATCGGGCGAAGCGATCATTCACTCTAGGGACTGGGATGGGACGGGCTTTTGTCTCGCTCGAGGAGAGTGCTCGGATGATCGAAAAATCGAGCAGCAATCATATCCAGGTCGTTGCTGAGCGACTTCTGCGTGCCACCTCGGATCCCGATACTCGGCGCTACGTGCGAGGCTCTGCTGGATTTGCCGGTTTTGCACGAGAATACTTTGACGTCGCAAATTTGGAAAGGTTCTCAATCGAAATGCAGCGGCTTACCCGATCGAGGTGGAGCGATTGGGGGTTCGAAATTGCTTTCAATTATATGGTGGCAAATAGCCCGATAGCGGAAGTTCTGTTGTATCCGAGATACGCGTGCTTTGATCCCAGGATTGAGCGTCAAGAAAGCGCATTCCCGCATTTCGTGGGGCCGCATCAATATCGGGGACAGGTACATTCGAATCTCGCCCGGCTGGGCATTGTTCGGCTCGGACGCAAACAAGCCGCATCGACGGCTCCGATGGAATAGCTGGATGCTACAAGTGCCCGATGCAAGTCACCACCTGCTGCATGTTTTGCCGAGTTTCGCTCCTGGCGGAGCGCAGGTGCGCGTAACGCAACTGATGAATCACTTCGGTACGGCATTCCGGCACTCCGTGATCGCTTTGGACGGTACGTACTCGGCGTGCCAGCGCGTATCTCAAGACATTATCGTGGAGAGGGCCGCCTGCGTGCCAACCCCGAACCCCGCCGTCATGATCTGCCGTCTGCGTGATGCGATCCGCGCGTGCCGGCCCGACGCTGTCCTCACGTACAACTGGGGTACCATTGATGGTGTGATAGCGGCCCGAAGCTTGGCGCTGCCTGCGATTCATACCGAGGATGGATTCGGAGCGGACGAAGCTGTGGCCCAGAAATTGCGTCGGGTATGGTATCGCCGTGCAGTCCTGCGGCATGCCTCACGTGTGATCGCCCCGTCTGAGCAACTCCGGTGTATCATGAGGCATACGTGGCGTTTGCCGGAATGCCGCGTCGTGTACATTCCTAACGGCGTAGATGTCGAATTGTTTCGTCCCGCGCGCGGTCGTCAGGCGCGGAACGAAATTGTGATCGGGACGGCGGCCAATCTTCGCCCCGAAAAGAGGCTGGAACTGCTCCTCGACGTGTTTGCGCGGGTTGCAAGTGCGATGCCGGCACGTCTCCGCATTGCGGGCGAGGGCGCCGAGCGGGCCATGCTGGAGCAGAAAGCAGGCGAGCTCTCGATTGCTGACCGAGTGGAGTTTCTGGGTCATCAGGAAGATCTCCTGCAGTTTTACCATAGCCTGGATGTTTTTGCGCTGACCTCGAGTACCGAACAAATGCCGCTATCCGTCCTGGAGGCGATGGCCTGTGGCCTCCCGGTCGTCAGTACGAACGTGGGCGACGTTTGGAACATGTTAGCGGAGGCCAACAGGCGTTTCGTGGTTGGGGCGGAGAAGCTAGCGGACGCGTTGGCGATCCTTGCGGTAAATGAAGAAATGCGCGCCGCGGTCGGGCAGAGTAACCGCGAGCGGTGTGTTTGCCATTATCCGCTGGCTGGAATGTTCGAGCAATATAGACGGCTCTACAGGGGTGTCTGCGCGCCCACAGCCCAACCATCGAGGCTGGAATTCAAGCGGCAATCCTGAAAGGCGTCGCATAGATGCTCATCGAGCATCATATCAAATGTCCATTCGGCCGACGTCCCCTACCACTCGGCCGTCAGGAGATGATGTTCTCGGTGGCGACCTTGCGTTCGCTCCTGCGGAAGCACGCATGCCGGCCCCAGGACAACAGGGAGCTTGTGCGGGTAGCAGATTCCCATCGGCCAGCCACCGATGAGGAGTTCTTTGCGCTTCGAGGCAGTAGACGCACTGGACGTGTCCGATCTTCTCCGACGCCAACATCATATATCAACAGCGAGAGAATGCCCGAACAGATCAGCGGCTATGATATGACTGCGACTATGGAGCATGTTTCTATATTCCCTGAATCCGGCGCATTCTGTCGCGTGAAAGCGCTCCGTAGGCCCCTGCTGAAGCCGGTTCCGAGCATCTTGGCGGTTTCCACGTTAACCTAACTTTTGGTGAGGTAAGGGTGGAATGCGCCGTTCGTCGAGAAATCTGAAAATTGCCTGTGATCATAGGGGTCTGACGCACTTCGGAGGGGTCCACTTCTTCCACGAATTTCTACGAGTGCTGCAGCTTCGTCGCTTCCTGACACAAAACCTCGAATATCCGAGGCGCAATCAGCGGTACAGTCTGGCGCAGATGATTCTGGCTTTGGTGTACCCACTCGTGCTCGGCCTGGATCGCTTGGAAACCGCGTCATTCCTGCGTTTCAACGGCACCTTCCAATACCTGACCGGGTTGCCGAGTTTCCCCGACCCACAAACTTTGCGCCGCTTTTTACTCCATGCTCCTGACTCGTTCTGGGAGCAGATGCACCGCGTGAATGACCGACTGCTCCAGAATTTCATCCATTTACCAGACCATCGATCTCGCTTGATTTTCGATCTCGACAGCAGTGTCGTCACTGTTTTCGGGCGACAGGAGAACGCGGCGGTCGGCTGCAATCCCCGCTATCGTGGCAAGCGGTCTTACAACCCACTGTTGTGCATTGAGTCCAACTCTTCCTACCTGTGGGATACCGAACTCCGTGGCGGCAACGCCGGCACTTGGGATGGCAGCATCGAATTGCTGGAGACCTGTTTTGTGAACGTACCGCCTGACATCCGCGAGGTCCGTGTCCGGGCCGATGCCGGTTTCGGTTTCAATCCGGTCATGGAGAGCCTCGAAGTCAGACCCGCGCAATACGCTGTGGTGGCCCGACTGACCCAGGCTTTCAAGCGGTTGCTTCCGGGCTTGCGATACGAATCCGCTAATCGGTATTGGGAGATGGCCGAGTTCGAGCATCGTTCTCACGGATGGCCGCAGGCCCGTCGTTTCGTAGTGGCGCGACGATTCTTTCCTGAAGAAGAGCCGCAAACCACGCTCTTCACCTTGGGACGCTACGTCTATCGCGCCTGGGTGACCAACATGGACCTGACACCGCCCGGTATCTGGCACTTCTATGACGGGCGCGCCGGTATGGAGCCGCGAATCTGTGAACTGCGCGAGGACTTCGCGCTGCGCAAGTCCCCACCGCCTCGTTTGCGGCCAACGCGTTGTATCTGGAAATCATTCGACTCGCTTACAATCTGGTCACCGCGTTCCAGCGGAATTGCTTGCAAGAATCGTGGCAAAACCTGACGCTTGAAAAACTGCGCTACAAACTCTTCTTGCTGCCAGGCGAGCTGACTCGGCCTCAAAACCGCCCAATCCTGCGGCTAAGGGAATCTCCCCTGTTACGCGACCTCGTCCACCACATACTCGGCAAGGTCCACCGCCTGAAGCCGCTCCAGCCCTGAACTTGTCGCTGGATTCAGGTATTCCGAAACTTCCTGCGGAACATCTATCATCTCCTGGCCGACAGCGGGCGCGTGATTCATGTCAAATCCGGCATCGAATTCGGTGAAGCACGGTTTCTCCTCTTTCTTCACCTTGTCTTTACTACGACTACTACCTGGCAACCTCGTTTAGACTTCGGGGCCGCAAACTTCTGGACCTGAGTAAAAGTCTCAGAGCGGTGTTGATCAGGCCTATTCCTGCCTGCCGCCCATCGAATCGGGCTCTGCTCGACGGCTGTCCGGGAATTGGACCCAAAGTCAAGACCAGGTGAACAGATGAGGCTTGTCCATGCTACATTATCCAGCTCCCCAGCTATGTCACACGGCATTTGGGGTCGCGGGAGGACTGCGAGCGTTTAAACATCTGCACCTTATTGCACCCCTACATTTGCCAAAACCGGCCGGCACTCCTCTAGGCAGCACGGAGCGATAACCGGGGCGCCACGCGACCTTGCCCTGGGTGTCGCTTCCGTTCAGGAGACCTTTGACTAGGCTTCACGCTGCTTTTCCAGGCTTCAGCGCGATTCCAGCGACAGCCGCTCGGAGCAAAAGCACGTGAGTTGAGAAAAACTCGTCCCTGATACTACTAGTTTGATGTCGGATGAAGATAAGGTTGTCCTGAAGAGAAAAAGGGGAGCTTTTGCGGTCCAGATGAAGGGTTTCGCGCTATTTTTGTCTTTCGCGATGTTGTCGCCAGTCGCCATCCTCAGTTCCTCGACGTCACTGCGAATCTCAAAGCCGGCAACCCTTACCGGCCAATTGTGGAAAGGATGCCCGAAGATGCCGAGGGACGAGCGGCCAGCGGGCGCCCACCATGCGCGATATGGTGGATGGCGGACTAAGCTTTTGCTCTTCCGACCGCTTCAGGACCAGCCCTGCATGGTTGGACGCCAACGGCTCGAAACCCTGGCTGTTTCTTCGGGTCCGGCCGATTCGACGCTGCCCTCTAGTGTGCCGACGCCACGGCAGCCTGACCCAACAGTTGCGCGTCCTGGGAAGTTGCGTGCTTTCGGAACCCGTCCGAAACATAAGTTCTTACCTGATTTGAAACCGCATGTCTATGCTAACATTGGTAAACGACTTCTTCTTGACTGAACTTGCATGCTGTGCTAACATCGCTCGTTTAAGGAAAACGCTAATGCTAGTTCGCCGGAAATTGAATCGCTGTATAGCGATTTGCGTAACCAATTCGATCTGCGATCTGTCACCAGCTTTTGGTAGTAACATCTCACGTGCTTCCGTGCCGAGGCACTGCCAAGTTTTATTCCTTTGGGTTGCATTGACGTTTCCAATTGCAACCACAGCAGTTGCGGATAATAGCGTCTTCATATCCGACCAGACCGGGACAGCCCAGAACAGTCGGCCCCTTACGATTTCGCGTGTATTCGCGCAAGGGGAAATAGCCAACTATCCCCGACCCAGTGTCGCAGGCACCACTCTCTCACAGTGGCAAGCTAACGTAATGAGCCGCTGGAGCGATGGCAGCGTGAAACACGCCTTAGTCACCTTCACCCAGACGATTGGCGCGAACGCGAGTGCGAGGGTCCTCTTCGTCAACGACGCGAATCCGTGCCACCTGGGCAACCAGGCCGCCTGCGATGCAGCCGCGCCCACGCAAGCCCAAATCCTCGCCTTCGATTCGGGCAATTGGGATGAAGAGATCCAAACAACACAGGCTGGGGGGACAACCAGCACCGACGCTCGCACGATGACCTCCGCAGGGTTCTGGAGATTCTGGATTCAGGGTCCCTTGGCAAACATCATCATTGTTGAGGACCGCACCACAGCCCATACCTACGATTACGGCTACAAAGACTCGCGGTACACACGTCCGGGCAACGGCGATAGCATCGCCTCTACCGATTCGACCATCACCGTTCTCGACGCAGGCGATATAGCGGCTGGGACACTTCCAGCCGTTATACAGGTTGACAGCGAGAAGATGATCGTATCGTCAGCCAACCCGAGCACGAATGTGCTAACGATCTCCACGCGAGGATACAACGTGACCGGACACTCAATTTCCGCTGCTGCCTCGGTCACCAACCCGATCGATGGCAATCTATCGGCCAAATTGACAGCTACCGACGCTCGAATTGCGACTGGCGATACAGTGGTGGTGTCGGGCGCAACAGGATGCTGGGCGGCAATCAACGGGACCTACAACAACAATATCACCGTGCAGTATATCGACGTGAACGATTTTCTAGTCGAAGCCAACATCTCCTCTTGCAGTGGATCGGTCACGGGAACCGTAACGTATTCAACAACATCCTCGTCGGCCGCGGCGCATTCTTGGTATGATACCATATTCTCGTTAGATCAGGCCCAGACATGGGTAAATGCCCGTAATAGCAACTACGTCAGCCTGCATCCCATCTTTGTGCTGACCCAGTACGCCGGATGGCCCGGAGTAAAAGCTGAGTTCATCTTGGAGCAGCCTTGGATCGACCGGCTACAGGATCAGACCTATTCTGTCACACTAAACAACGGAAGCTCTCTGGCAAATAACGTCTATACCAAAGCGTCTTATGTGATGGCCAGTGGCTCGCGCTGGCGGAAGACATACTGGGATGGAACCACTCCGGGCAGTATCAACATCGATTTCAACTTTCCCTACATGATTGCGACTAAGGTGGTGCCGAATTATGATACTTCCTTAGTTGTACCTAGTGGGGCTATTACGACCGAATATGCCAATTGGACATCCTCCGACTTGTGTGACCTTGGTGGCCACGGAGAATGGCAGCCGAATTTTCAGGCGGTTGGTGGCCGTCCCGATCTTGGGCTATTCCCTCTCTGGACAACGATGTGGCTGTACACAATGAACCCCAACATCTATACCGACATGATGGGCAATGCCGAATGCGCGCCGCAAATTGGTCAGGTCCACTGGCGGGAAGACCAATCGGCCTCTGGTTCAAGTTACTGGTATGATGCGGCGCAGACCGTCAACGGGTTTGGGCATGAGATCAGTATCTATGATAGGCCGGGACTGAGTAGTCTGTCCTTTGGGCTCGGGAGCTATCCATCCGCCGCCGCCTTCCCCTATCCGGTGGCGTTCGCCACCGGTGGAATCTGGGGCCCGGACGTAGCGCATCAAGCGAGTTTTGTCTTCATCCCGTATCTCGTTACGGGAGATTCGTATTGGTATGAGGAGCTTCTATTCTGGTCTTCCTTTGACTATCTTCATGACAATTCGGGAGCTACTGACGGATACGGTTTTCTCACGCAGCCCGGCTCGGAGCCACGCGGTTTAGGATGGGGCCTGAGAAATATCGCACATGCCGCCTTTGCCTCTCCAGACAACCAACCTTCACAGGCCGTTAACAAAGCTGTCTTAGACAATAATATCGCTTATCGTGAGGGCATGTTTGACATCACGACCGGATCGTTCTACAACCCCGCATCCACGTCGCCATGGTACTTCGGTTTTAACGTCATCCAGGGAGGTCAGGCCGATGCCCTGCGAATACTTAGGCAAATTGGACACTATGACACTCCTGTGGATAATGTGAATTTCTACCCATCTCTTACGTGCGGCACAGGCGCACCTTGGCAAGACCACCTCAACATTATGGTTAACGGCCATATAGAGGAACTGGGGTATTCGAAAATCGCCCCGCTGCGTAAGGCCGAGGTTGCTTTGATTATCCACGAAGCGGCTGACCCTGCCTATAATCCGTACTTGTCGGGATCGTATCATGCACCAGCGGCACAGCAAGATGGCGTCTGTAATAGCAGTACGTCTTGGGTCCAGAAATGGGCTGATATGTATGCAGCCTGGACACCGGCTGGCATTAGCGGCGCTGCGGCATATTTCACATCTACGGCAGGGGATGCCGATTTTGGTTATGCCAATATCGCACGGGCGGCAGGAAGCTATGGCACCGATGTTACCGATGGCGAGATCAGCGGCCAAGCCGCCTGGACGTGGCTTTACGCAAACGCAAATAACAGGGTTGCACTAGCATCAAATCCCAAATGGGCGCTGCTGCCTCGTAATTTTGTTCCAAGTGCCGGGTTTGGCCCGTGTGATCTCAATGGGGATGGCCTCTTAAACTCAGCGGATGTGACGATTGTGCTAAATCAAGCGTTGGGCATACAAGCTTGCAGCACAGGCGACCTGAATAGAGACGGTCAGTGCAATGTGCTAGATGTCGAGATCGAAATTGAGTCTGTGCTCCAGCAGGTCTGCTTGGCTCCCTGAGTTGTTGCTGGTTTTGCCATCCACAGGCTGTCGGGCTCATGAGCCAGGGCACCGCCTGGCTTTAGGTGAAGCAGGATTTGGCCGAGAGTGGGTTGAAACCCAGGAGGGCTAGAGGAAGCATCCCGGATATGATGGGATATGATAGGGAATATGCGGGTTCTTCGGACTGTTATCGACCGGCTCTTTCCTGTACTGGGGCAGGCGTACAGGCAATATCGTGCGGACCGCGCGGCGTCGCTCACTACCGCTTCCCCTTACGGTTTCAGGATCGCCGTCCCTCCCGTTGAAACTGTCGGCGCATGGTTCTGCGAGCAAATCACGTCCGGCAAATACGAGTTGGAGGAATGCGCTCTTTTTCTGGAACTTCTGACCGAAGCGACAGTGTGCATCGACATAGGCGCGAACATTGGCTGGTTCACTTGTCTGGCTGCTCGCCAGGGCAATCACGTGCTCGCATTTGAGCCACTTCCGTCAAATCTCCGCTTTCTGTTGCAAAACCTGGCTCATAACGACTATATGGGGGTTGAGGTCTATCCCCTGGCTCTAGCGCGGGAACCGGGCGTCAAGAAAATGTACGGCGCAGGGGCAATTGCGTCCTTACAGCCCGGGTGGCATGGTGCTTCGTCGCACCAGTACAGTCTTATACCGGCAACAACCCTGGATATTGTAGCTAGCCAGCGCCTCGTGGGTATGCCGGTGCTGATCAAGATGGATGTCGAAGGCTCTGAATACGAGGTGCTCATGGGCGCTCAAGCGACCCTTGACATTGAACCCAAACCCATTTGGCTTGTTGAGGCGCAATTGAGGCCCAACTTCACCCGCGTCTCGAACACGCATTTCGCCGACCTATTCGAACTCTTCTGGAACCACGGATATCACGCCTACACGGGCGACTCGCACCGTCGTTCGGTTTCACCCGATGATGTGAACCGCTGGGTATCAAATGGGGCTACGGATTTTGGCTCAATCAATTACTTGTTTCTAGCAAGACCAGGACTGTCACAGGCACATGAGGCGCAGCAGTTAGAAGAATGCATTGTTCCTGTCCCCGTTCGCTAGGATGAATCAAATCATGTCCACGGATTATCCCCAGGGCGGCTACGGGAATTGGAATGTCTTCGATCGCCCTCTTGAAGAGATCTACCGCGCAGCGGATGAATGGCGCGCGGTCACGGGTCCCATAGCTAGGCCATGGCTGATCTGGCACGTCAGCGACCGCTGGACGCAATTACAACAGCGGCTAGTCCAGACCGTAGGCTGGACACCCGTGCTGGGTCAGGACCCGAGGGCCACCCGGCCGACAGTGCTGCCCGGCTCGGTTTACGTAGATTTCAACGCCCGTTTCCGATTCCCAGTCATGTGGATGCATTTCGCCCTGGAATTCGCCTATCTCTGGGTGGGCGATCGCCTCGCTTTCTGGCACTCAGACCTGCTCTGCCGACAGGAAACCATGCGGCGGCTCGCTGCGGTCTTTGAGGGGTTGCGCCAGGGCCAGATGAGCGCAGTTTTCAGCATCGGTGGCCGTAGGAATCTGATTCGGCCGTGGAGGTTTCGCTACTGGGAGTTGGCGGGTTGCACCACCAAGGAGGCGAGCCGCCAACAGTTCCAGACGGGCGCAGGATGGTGGAAGAACATCTCCGATCACCCGAATTGCCGGACGGGCCTCGAAAAGCGCTTACGCAAATTCCTGTACTGGGACCACGGCGCCGGAATATTTTACTGGAAACACCGCTATCACGGGCAAGTCGTAGACATCCCTGAGGCCTGGCTGTCCGAAGGCCATTGCACATCGATAGGCAAGCCTAATTACAAACTGAAGCACGGCAACAGAAGGAACAAAGAGCTACCCACCGAGCTCGATGAGAACTATAACATCGAGGACGTCGCGGCGAACTTAGGCATCAGCTCCCTTATTAGCCAGCTTAGGGAGAGCGCACCAGGACGGCGGGAGCCATTGAGCACCTTCTGATAGGCGGGCAGCACCAGGGCGGTAAGAAATGGAATCGCCGCCAAGTGGTGCCGCGTGAACGGTTCGACTATAGCGTGCACGCTTCCAATGATACCGAGCACAAACAGGCACCACAACACCTGGATATTCTTGGCGCTCCTAAGTGGTTGCTTCCACGCGGCAATGAGCCAGGCCCCTATTAGAAATCCCCAGAAGGACTGTAGCAACCCGGCCCCAAGAAATTTCAATATTCTTTGCCACGACACCGGATACTCTGCCAGCAAACTATCCAGCATCGATGCGTCCGAACCCCACAGAAATACGATACGCTTCGCCGTCAGTTTCGCAAACCGGATCGGGTGATGCATGATATAGTCCGCACCGGCTGCCATGCATTCGTGGTCGTATTCGATCATGCCACTGCGCTGAGGATGCCCCGGAGCGTACTCCATATGAATTCCGTCGCCCTCAGCATTGTTGCAGCGATAAAGAATCGACCCGAAGTTTGCGGAGATGAGACAAAATTCGTGCCATACCCGATAATTGCGATATGTCCACGCGCCGACTACAAGAGCCATCGCAAACAGAAACAGCCCCCCTCCAACAATGATGCGCCTCCATGCGAATCCAGTGAACCAAAGGGATAAAACGACGAACGCCGGTAGCGCCATCATCACTGGCCAAGTCAGCGCGCTGAGGCCTCCTAGAAGTCCCATGACTGTCCACCAGACTGTATGCCCATGGATCGCTTTCGATAATGTGAATAGCAATAGCGAAAGGAAAAACAGGTCCAGGACCTCATGGCCCAGTGTACCGTCCCAAAGCACCAGCGATGGATAAAATGCCGCACTCAGGGCAGCCCAGCGACCCGCGGCGTGCGAATATCCTCGGAGCCCGTAAAATATAAGGACAATTGTAAGAATTCCGGCGAGGATCTGCGCGGAGGTTACCACCAGCATGTGATCGCCGAAAATGCGAATGAACGCCGAAAGCCATGCTGCTTCGCCAGGCGGATAGACAATGTTATCGTATCCGGCACCAGAAGCAAGATGTCTCGCGGATTGCAGGTATGTTCGGAAATCGCTTATTGGAACCGTAGGCACAAAAAGGAAGGGCGACCGCAACACAAAAGCTATTAGACATACGATGGCCAGCCATTTTGCATTACTTCCGCCATAGACAAAGTTCTCCAGCGGCCACGCACCAACAATGACCAGAGCAATCGCCGCCGCCGTCCCGCAAGCTCCTACTAAGAACATCTGGGGAAGCGACTTGATAATAGGGTATAGGAGTACGCTAACTGAGGCTACCACCGACGCCGCTCTCCACGGCCATAACAGGCATCGATCCAAAGCGGTGGCGGGCACGCATGTGAAGTTAACCATTTATTGGCCGTCCTCAACTTGTTGCTGGATCAGCAGAGATCTCGGTACAGCTTCCTATATCGCTCAAACACACGCCAGTTGCGCACCGACAGCGATCATGGCTCCGATCCAACGGACAGATCTGTGGACAAACGCGACGATTCTCATGCCCTACCGTCTTCCGGAGTTCGACAATAGGCGCCTCTAAATGTGGGGGCCTCAGGCAAGGTCCCCTCGGACGTATGGACCCGTTTAGACCACCAAAACCGCGCTGGTGCAATCTCCGGCATCAAGGCTTACTGACAGGAAGGCCGCATTGCGATGGCCTCCAGCCGCACAAGGCATCTGTTCGGTGCTGGATGTCCAGCACTGCAACATTGAGGGCCCAAATAAACGGGCAAAGGTCGTCCGGCTGGCCCAGGAACTCCACATGGGCCATCATCCCCAGCCCGGCTACGTAGCGCTCCGGGCTGTCGCGCTCTTCTGCGTCGCCGGTGATCTGGAGTCTAACGAGCCAAGCTGTATCTTAGAGGCGCGAAGATTTAGGCCAAGCCTTTCTTCAAGACGCAGACTTGCAGCCCCACCAATCGCAACTTGTTCGCTTGACCGCAGGGCATCAACCAGTTCGCTTGACCGCAGGGCATCAACCAGCCGAAAGAGGTTCATGTCAAGGCCATTCTGGATGTCACCCCTGAGTCTCCGTTGTAGCAGCGCCTTGTAACCATGCTGCCGATCCCGATTCGGGGAATGAGCTAGCCTAGCTAGCTAGTTTCTGTCGCGAAACCGTTGAAAGTAAATGAGTTATCGCGACTTTGAGGACACACTTCCCCTCTTATAAGTTTCATTCATAAAGATGAATCGCTATGGCGGGTTCGTCAAGCCCTTGCGGAGCATTGTGGATTGATTCGTGCGGCCTGATCGAGCGAGGTTTGCCGAGAACGACTGGGAACTGGCGTGACTGGCGGACTCCGAACGCACCTT
>OBLT010001029.1_pt1 | contig 18078 bp, 17 predicted proteins | sample 1518721 | NCBI WGS metagenome assembly OBLT01 (sample SAMEA3539307, study PRJEB22396) | soil metagenome | biome: tundra; feature: field; material: soil | place: USA | collected 2010-05 | depth 0.15 m | reverse complement strand
CGGCATACGAGATTACAGAGTGACTGGAGTTCAGACGTGTGCTCTTCCGATCTGGCTCGGCTGTTTATGACGATCGGCGCAGCACGAAACCGAATTCGAACCCCTCGGGTTCGTCGGCGACGAACATCGCGTCGAGCAGATCCCATCGCATCCCCATTTCGAGAACCGTGTACTCGAGTACCGGCAGGACCTCATCCTCCGACCAGCAGTGAACATGGATGGATCGCTGCCGGTGCAGGTCGAACTCGTCGCGCTGCTGCTCTGGCGTCCATGTCGGATCCCAGACATCCGTCTTGCGCAGGTAATCCTCGATGTGCTCGTCGCTGACAACCGTGACCCGATCACGGTGATCCGCGATGAGATGCGCCAACGGTGTTGGTGATCTCTTCCGATCGAAGGTGTATCGGCGATCTGGAAGGAACACGAGGACGACGGCACCTGGTTTCAAGACCCGGTGGATCTCCGCGATCTGGGTGAGCGGGTCGGCGAGATGTTCGAGCAGGTGGCTTGCGATCACGAAGTCCTGACTCGCGTCCGCAAGTGATGCGAGTCCATCGACGTCGAGGTTGGCCACGATGTCGGGCCGGGTGAAGGTCGCGCCGGCCTCGACGTTGGTGAAGAGCGCCACGTTCTCCTCTGGCTGCCATCGGTCCACGTACCGCACCGAGACACCAGGGAAGAGGATCGGCATCGGATGATGGCCCGGGCCCAGCTCGACTCCTGAACCATTGAGAAATCGCGTGAGCAACGCACGTGGTGTTGGGCTCACGTCGGGTGTGCTGGTCATCGCCGTCGCCCAATCATGAGGCCGGCGCGCGGGATCGCGATCGTAGCCGTGAGCTGCGCGACGGCCAGCCCGGCTCGCGGTGAACCGGACTGGCCGCGATGTCGCTGTCAGTGGCCGAGAGCGGCCGACGCTTGCGTATCCATCGTTGCCTCGATCGTCGAGACGTTCGAGCTGCTCGGATTCTGCAGGAACTGCAGCAGGTCAGCCCACATCTTCGGCTCCCAGCTTCCCTGGAGGTCGTCGAGGCTGAAGACGAAGCTGCTTGCGTTGACCAGCGCGGTCGCGTCCGCCTGGGAGACCGGATCCGGGTAGGTACTCGGCTTGACCTGGTTGTTCGGGGTTGCGAAGCCGCCGAGATGCGCCCAGATGGTGCCCCCCTCGGGACCGGCCAGGTATTTGATGAGCGCGATCGCTTGCGGCGACGACTTCAGCATCATCGCGACGTCACCTGCTCCCTGGATGGCTGAGTTGTTGGCGCTATCAGCTGCCGGTGCCGGGAACGGAAAGAAGTCGAAGCATGGGGTCTTTGATGCATCGGCGGTGCAGGCTGCTCCGCCCGCGCCGGTGGTTCCCGGCGAATAGTTGGCGGAGTTAGCGGTGATCTCGCTGACGACGAAGTCGCCTTCGAACACCATCGCCGCCTGAGGTTGGGCCGGCGGCTTCGGAAACACCTTGTCCACGCAGGTCGGGTAAGCGTTGGAGAGCGCGCCCTGGAGTCCGCCGAGGAGGTACGACGGCTGGCTGAAGAGCTGGCCGAGCGTCGTGAATGCCGTGGTCACCGTCGGGTCCGTCCACTTGAGGGCATGGGTCGCGAGCTTGCCGTATGCAGCCGCACCGGCGGTCTTGAGATAGACGTTCTGCCACATGTCGGCGACCGGCCAGCCGACGTCGGTGCACAGCGAGAAGGGTGTGGTGCCCGCGGCCTTCAGCTGCGCTGCGTCGGTGAGCAGCTGCTCCCACGTGGTCGGTGGCGACGAGATGCCGGCGGCGGTGAACAGTGCCGGGTTGTACCAGATGGTGTTCTTGTTCGCGCCCTTGAACCAGACCCCATATTGCTTGCCGTTGTAGCTCGCGAGCGTGTTCCACGCTGCACCGAAGTTCGATGTCAGGCCACCGAGGACGCTGGTGAGATCCTTGATGGATCCAGCTTTCGCCAGGCTGTCGAGCGTTCCCGGATCGGGGACGAGGGCGACGTCCGGCGGTGAACCGCCCGATACCGCGGCGGTCAGGGCCGTGTCCATGTTGTTGCCCTTGCCCTGGTAGTTCACCGTGATACCGGTTTCCGACTCGAACGGCGCGAGCGCCGCCTGGAAGTCCTTCTGCTCCTGCGCGGTCCACTCCGCCCAGAGGGTCACGGCCCCACCGATCTTCGCGCTCGATGATCCGGAACTCGATGGTGAGTTCGACGTGGACGTCGAACCGCATGCTGTCGCGATTCCCAGGACTCCGGCCGTCACCACCGCCAGTTTGCCCAGCGTGCTGACCTGCGTCATAAAGGTTCTCCTCAGAGGTTCAGAGCCGTCCCCGGCCCCCGCCGATCGGTGCGTAATGCACCTGTGTACTCCACCTGTGCTCGAAACGCAACACCATCAGATCGGTTTTCATCCCAATGGGTGATCCGTGGTTGCGGTCGCGGGTCTGTGGACGTAGCATCACCGGCACTGTGATGAGGGCCTGACGTGGCGGTTGCCGTTCCGACCTCCGACCCCGCGCCCTCCGCTCCAGCAGGCGAGATCCTCCCGACAGCGAGCAAGCCCGCCGGCGGCGGCGGATTCCGCAGTCACCTCGGATCGCTGCTGTTCCTCCTCCCGGGGGCTGTCTGGCTGCTCTTGATCGTCGTGTATCCGCTGATCGCCACGGTGGTGCGCAGCCTGTTCGATGCCAGCGGCCAGAACTTCATCGGTCTCGGCAACTACAAGTCGGTCTTCTCGACGACGGACATCATCGTCTCCCTGAAGAACAACGTCGTGTGGGTGGTGCTGTTCCCGTTCCTGGTCACGTTCTTCGGCCTCGTGTTCGCGGTGCTGACCGAGCGTATCCGGTGGTCGACCGCGTTCAAGACGATCGTCTTCATGCCTCTCGTCTTCAGTGCGACCGCAGCAGGCCTGACCTGGGCATCGATCTTCTTCATCGATCCGCACACCGGCATGGTCAACGCGACCGTCCAGGGCGCCGCCAACGCCATCAATCCCCCCGGTCTGTATCCGATCGATGTGTCGGCGGGCCAGTCCGTCTCGGCGCTCGCTGCCACCAACGTCCAGGTTGGCCCAGATGGCACCCTGGAGAGCAAGACGAGCGTCAGCGCCGGGGGGACGATCGAACTCGGCCTCATCGGCATCAGCCCGACAACGCTGCAGCAAGACGGCGCGGTCGCTGCCGGGGTCCCCACCACGTCAGCAGGAGCCATCACTGGCGTCGTGTGGCGCGACTTCTCTCCGACCCATCCAACCCAGCGAGGCCAGGTCTTCCCGGACGAGGACGGGATCGCGGGCATGCACGTCGCGCTCCTGGGGTCCGGTGGATCCTCCACGGCGACGACGACGACGGCTGCCAACGGGACCTTCACGTTTGCCAACGTCGGCTCGGGCGATTTCCGGGTGCAGATTACCGCAGCTAACTTTCGCGCCGGCTTCAACGGGATCTTCTTCCTCGGCACCCAGTCACTGACGCCGACGAGCACCTTGAGTCCGACGATGCAGGCGATCTTGAGCCTGCCGATCGTCGACATCGCAATGATCATCGCCTACCTCTGGATCTGGGCTGGGTTTGCGATGGTGGTCATCGGTGCCGGGCTCGCAGCGTTGAATCGGGAGGTCCTCGAGGCTGCTCAGATCGACGGCGCGAGCGAGTGGCAGACGCTGCGCAGAGTGACCGTCCCGATGCTGCGACCTGTGCTCGTGGTCGTGTTCGTGACGATGCTCATCAACGTCCTCAAGATCTTCGACATCATCCTGAACATGGCCGCGCCCTCATCCCAGGCCGGCGCCGCCACCCTCGCGGTGGACATCTACAACGACTTCTCGAGTCCGACCGGAGAGGGGCTTGCTGCAGCCCTCGCCGTGGTGCTGTTCGTTCTCGTCGTCCCCGCCATGCTGTTCAACCTCAAGAGGATCCGCGGATGAGTGTCCAGGCTGCGTCGTTGCCGGTCACCGCGCCGGCGGAAAAGCAGCGGCGATCGCGACTGCGCCCATCGCGAATCGTCATCAACGTCGTGCTCGCCGCGATCGCGATCTTCTGGCTGGTGCCGTCGGTGGGGATCTTCATCATCTCGCTACGGCCCAACAGCGCATTCGAACAGTCCGGTTGGTGGACGGTATTCACGGCGCCCGCACAACTCACCTTCAGCAATTACCAGTATCTCTTCTCCGCGGGATTCAAGCCAGGAGGTGTCCTCGACTCCCTGACGACCTCGATCGCCATCACCGTCCCGGTGACCATCCTGGTCACGCTCATCTCCAGCCTCACCGCATACTCACTCGTCTTCGGGAGATGGCGCGGGCGGACGCTGGTGTTCCTGGTCATCGTCGCACTGCTCGTCCTGCCGTTGCAGATGGCATTGATCCCGGTGGCCAGCCTCTACAAGATCTTCGACAACGCGACCGGCCTCCAGTTGTTCGGTTCGGTGATCGGTACGATCGTCTTTCACGTCGCCTTCGGCCTGCCGTTCGGCATCTTCCTGATGCGCAATTTCTATTCGGGCATCCCGCATGACCTGCTCGAGGCGGGACGGATCGACGGGGCGGGGGAGTGGACGCTCTTCCGCAGGGTCGTGATGCCGATTGGTATTCCCGCACTGGCGTCCCTCGCCATCTTCCAGTTCATCTGGGTCTGGAACGACCTGCTGGTTGCCCTCATCTTCCTGTCGGGCAACCCCCACGGGACTCTGACGCTGTTCCTCTACGGGCAGACTCGTGCTCTCGCCAACAACTATTACGTCATCTCGTCGGGTGCGATGATCTCGATCGTCATTCCGCTGATCGTGTTCTTTGCCTTCCAGCGATATTTCGTCCGTGGCGTGCTCGCCGGGGCGGTCAAATGAGGAGCGTGTCATGGCCGGCGTAGTCCTTGATGAGCTGACCAAGCGTTACGACGGCGGCGCGCTCGCGGTCGACAAGCTGAACCTCGACATCGGTGATGGTGAGTTCGTATGCCTGGTCGGGCCGTCGGGATGTGGCAAGACCACCGCACTACGCATGATCGCCGGGCTCGAGGAGATCACCAGCGGCCAGGTACGGATCGGGGATCGCGTGGTCAACAACCTGCCGCCACGCGATCGCGACATCGCCATGGTCTTCCAGAGCTACGCGCTCTATCCGCACATGAGCGTGCGCGACAACATGGCCTTCGGGTTGCAGTTGCGCAAGACCCCGAAGGCTGACATCGACAAGGCGGTGATCGAAGCAGCGCGCATCCTCGACCTCGAGCGTTTCCTCGACCGTAAGCCAGGGCAGTTGTCGGGCGGACAGCGCCAGCGCGTCGCGCTCGGGCGCGCGATCGTGCGCGATCCGGCCGTGTTCCTGATGGACGAGCCGCTGTCGAACCTGGATGCGAAGTTGCGTGTCCAGACGCGCGCGGAGATTGCGCGCATGCACACACGCCTCCAGGCCACGATGATCTATGTCACCCACGACCAGGTTGAGGCGATGACCATGGGGGACCGGATCGCGGTCATCAGCGAGGGCGTGCTCCAGCAGGCGGGAAGTCCCCAGGAACTCTACGAACTCCCCCAGAACCGCTTCGTGGCGGGCTTCATCGGCTCGCCGTCGATGAACTTCATCGATCTCAAGGTCTCGCAGGACTCTGGTGCCGTCCGCCTCAGTGGCGAAGGCGCTGAGATGCGGCCGGACGATACCCAGTCCGCACTGCTGCGCGACCTCGGTCTTGACCTGGTGTCCGTCGGATTCCGGCCAGAGCACCTCGACGTCGCTCCCCTCAGCGGCCCGGGTCTCAGCGTCACCGTGGTCGTCGATGTTGTCGAGTTCCTCGGGAACGACGAGCTCATCCATGGCTCCAGCGCCGGCCGGGACGTGGTGGCGATCATCAACGCCGACAACACCCTCAAGGTGGGCGAGTCGGTCACGCTGTCGACAACGCCGCGACGCCTCCACCTGTTCAACCCTTCGACCGGGCTCCGGGTCGCCAAGGATGGCGCGCCGGCCGGTGGCGGGGTGGGGGCGCCCAGCTCGACAGCCTAGGAGCGCTCTCCAGATCTGGATTGTGCTACAATCTGCGACAGGACCAATCCTCCTGGAGCAATCGATATGGCACGAACAGTCTGGCTCACGCTGCGAGCCCTCTACGGTCTGGAGACCGGCCGGCCATGCCGCGCGTGCGGCGCGCCGATCGCCCAACAGGATGCGTTCGGCACCAGCGAAGGCGTCTGCCACCGCTGCCGCGAGCGGGCGGACGCGAACGCGAACGCATAGCCTCGCGCTCTCGGACGTTCCCCAGGCGACTCGGCGATGCGCATGACCGCCATCCGCCGCCAGACGACCTCTCGAGTTGAGACGCTTGAGGACGAACTCGAGCGCCGCGTGCTCGAAGGGCGCTTCAAGCCGGGGGAGCATCTCGGCGAGATCGCGCTCGCGGAGGAGTTCGATGTCGGGCGGAATACCCTGCGTGCCGCGTTCGACGGTCTGGCCGGGCGGGGCCTGCTGGTCAAGTCACGGAACCGCGGCGTCTTTGTTCGCGCGCTCACTGCCCACGACCTCGCCGAGATCTATGAACTGCGGACCGCCCTCGAAGTACAGGCGTCGCGCATGCTCGCCGTGCGCAGGGTTGTCCCTGCCGGCGCACGGACCGCACTCGCGCAGCACCACCGCCTCAGCGCTAACTCCTCACGGCGCATCGTCGTGGAGGCTGATCTCGCCTTCCATCGCGCGCTCGTCATCGGGACCGGGAACGCGCGACTGACGCGCGCACACAAGAACCTCGAGGTCGAAATCCTCTTGTGTCTCGCACAGCTGGTGCAGGGGTATGCGACGGTCAGCCAGCTCGCCGATGAGCACGGTGCGCTGCTCGAAGCCATCGAAAAGGGTGAGCCCTCGACGGCGGAGAGCGTCATCCGTCACCACCTGGAGAACGCCACGTCGTGGCTGATCGAACACGCGACCACGCGCGACGACGGTCTTTACGCGCTCGCCCGGCCGGCTCCGATCGTGTCGAGTGACCTCGGGTAGACCTCGTCGATCAGCGGGCTTGACAGGACGAAGTCGGCGGTCGCCCGGTTGCAGGCCATCGGGATGTTGTGGACGACCGCAATCCGGAGCAGTGCCTTCACGTCGACGTCGTGGGGATGCGGCTCAAGGGGATCCCAGAAGAAGATGATCACGTCGATCCGCCCTTCAGCGATCGCTGCGCCGACCTGTTGATCTCCGCCGAGCGGACCGGTCAGGAAGCGATGAACGGGCAGCCCCAACTCGTTGGCGACCATCGACCCGGTGGTGCCGGTGCCAAGGAGATCGTGGCGCGCAAGAGTGTCGCGGTTGAAGCGTGCCCACTCGAGCATGTCGGCTTTCTTGTTGTCGTGTGCGATCAGCACGATCTGCTTTCGTTTTGGGCCTGAACGTGGCATGGTTCGCCTCCCGCTGAGCTGCTGCGAGTTCCTCAGAAATTGTATCACAATCTGCTGGGGGCCCAGCAGCCGCAGCCTTCGATCCTGTCCGTTCGCGGCGTGCGAGATCCGGGCACGGGCGCATCTCGTGGGTTGGCTCCGCGCCGCGCTGACGTGCGGCCCTGCCAGACTCACGGGGTGATCGAGGCGGCGTCATAGCGACGACTAGCGGCGCAGCGCGCACCGTCACGCCGGCTCGAGGCAGCCGCGGCGACGGCTACAAGTGGATCGCGCTCTCCAACACCACGGTCGGCGTCCTACTGGCAACCATCGATGCCTCGATCATGCTGATCGCGATGCCGGACATCTTCCGTGGCATCGGACTCAACCCGCTCGATCCGGCGAACAGCTTCTACCTGCTCTGGATGATCCTCGGGTTCCTGATCGTGAGCAGCGTGCTCGTGGTTGGGCTGGGCCGCCTCGGTGACATCGTCGGTCGGGTGCGCATCTACAACCTCGGCTTCGTCATCTATACCGGCGCGTCGTTGCTGCTGACCATCGACTGGATGACGGGGCCGGCGGGCGCGATCTGGCTGATGGTCTTCCGTGTCGTGCAGGGCATCGGCGCCGCGTGCCTCATCGGCAACTCTGCCGCGATTCTCACCGATGCCTTCCCGGTGAATCAGCGCGGCCTGGCACTCGGCATCAACAACATCGCGGGCATCAGTGGGGTCTTCATCGGGCTCGTGCTCGGCGGCCTGCTCGCGCCGATCAACTGGCGGTTGGTGTTTCTCGTCTCCGTGCCCTTCGGTCTATTCGGCACCGTCTGGGCGTACCTCAAGCTGCAGGAGCGCGGGGTCCGGCGGCGCGTCCCGATCGACTGGCTCGGCAACCTCACGTTCGCGATCGGCTTGATTCTCGTGATGATCGGCATCACCTATGGCATCGAGCCATACAAGACCGATCCGATGGGGTGGACGAGCCCGTTCGTGCTCTCAACGCTGGCCCTTGGGGCAGCGTTCCTGACAGCCTTTGCGCTGGTCGAGGGTCGAGTCGAAAACCCGATGTTCCGTCTCGGCCTCTTTCGCATCCGCGCTTTCACATTCGGGACACTCTCGAGCTTTCTTGCCGCCGTCGGGCGCGGCGGGCTGATGTTCATGCTGATCATCTGGCTGCAGGGGATCTGGTTACCCGAGCACGGTTACAGCTTCACGTCGACACCGCTGTGGGCGGGCATCTACATGATCCCGCTGACCGTCGGATTCCTCCTCGCAGGTCCCGCATCCGGCTTCCTGTCCGACCGCTTCGGCTCGCGACCCTTCGCGACCGGGGGGATGATCGGCGCGGCCGCGAGCTTCGCGTTCCTGCAGCTGCTGCCGATCGACTTTCCCTACCAGCTGTTCGCGCTGATCCTCTTCCTCAACGGTCTCTCGATGGGGGCGTTCGCGTCGCCCAACCGCGCGGGCGTCATGAACAGCCTGCCACCGGGTGACCGCGGCGCCGGCGGCGGCATGAACGCGACGTTCCAGAGCTCGGCCCAGGTGCTCTCGATCGGCATCTTCTTCACACTGATGATCACCGGCCTGGCGGCGACACTCTCGACGACCATGACCGCGGGCCTTGAAGCCCACGGGGTCTCGCCATCGGTGGCGGAGCATGTCGGCCACCTGCCTCCCGTCTCGATCCTGTTTGCGGCCTTCCTCGGGTACAACCCCATCCAATCCCTCGTGGGGACGCACGTCCTCTCCCAGCTGTCGGCAGTCAATGCGTCCACGCTGACCGGTCGGCAGTTCTTTCCGGAGTTGATCTCAGGACCGTTCGCCGCCGGGCTGCACCAGGCATTCACGTTCTCCCTGGTGGTGTGCCTGATCGCGGCTGTTGCGTCGTGGTCACGTGGGAAACGTATCGGCACCGCGCAGACGGCGATCGCCCCCGAGCCACCGGAGCTCTGACGCGCCGGCTAGCGCAAGTTGAGCGCTGGTCCCGTCACGGCGAAGGGCACGTGGCCCACCGCGGCGAACAGCACGAAGAGCGCGAGCGCCGCGCCGAGCAACGACACGTCGCGGTAGAAGCTCTGTTCGTGGGTCCGGCGCGCGGCAGGGTCGGTGTGGCTCCAGAAGGGGTGGAAGAGCACCGCGGCGGGCACGAGAAACACCGCGATCATCAAGGAGCCGATGTCAGCCCAGATGCCCGCGACGATGGAGACCGAGGCAAGCAGTAGAAAGACGCCGGCCGGCCATCCGGCCAGGACGGGGATCGGAAGCTTCTTGCCCGATCCCTCGACGTAGCGAGGATGGTTCTTGATGTGTCCCCGTGCCGCGGACACGAAGAGTGCCACGAAGAGAATGCGGCCGAGCAGCAGGATGACTCCGCCGAGCGTGCTCACCGGGCGCGGCTGGACGCGCACCGGTGCGTCAATTCGCGACCCGGAGCAGGATGCGACCACGCCCGTGACCCGTTTCCGAGGCAAGGTGCGCTTGCGCGGCCCCGTCGAGCGGAAAGACCTGGCCGATCTCCGGTCTCAGGTCGCCCGACGCAACGAGCTTTGCCAGCTCCTCGAGAACGGGGTGGGTGTCCGTGGGATGGGTGACAGCTGTGGTGCGAACGCCCTTTGCGGCGGCCGTCTCGGTGTCGGGCATGCCGGCGACGACGACCAGGATGCCTCCCGGCTTGAGTGCGCCCCAGGAGTGCGCTGTGACCTCACCGCCGACGGTGTCGAGCACGACATCCGCATCGCGGACGGCGTCTTCGACGTTGACGCTCGTGTAGTCGATCACCTCATCGGCGCCGAGCGACTTGACGAAGGCGACGTTGGCAGTTGAAGCAGTCGCGATCACGTACGCACCCTTCCAGTGGCCGAGCTGGACGGCGATGGAGCCGACGCCGCCGGCCCCACCCTGGACCAGCAGGCGCTGCCCGGCCTCGAGATTGGCCATGTCGAAGAGCGCAACCCACGCGGTCTCGCCACCGACATGCAGCGGGGCCGCCTGCTCGAAGCTCACACCTTCCGGAATGCGCGCGATCGTTGCGGTCGGCGCGACGGCGAACTCCGCATAGGTGCTGACGCCCCGACCGAAGACTCGGTCTCCGACGGCGAATGCTGTCACCGCCTCACCGAGGGCCTCGACCGTGCCCGCCACATCGAGCCCGGGGGTATAGGGGAGCGTCACCGGCATGTACTGCTTCAGATATCCGGCACGCAGCTTCCAGTCGATGGGGTTCACGCCCGCGTCGTGGACCCGGATGAGCACCTCGTCCGCCTTGGGGGCGGGACGATCGACCACATCGACAACGAGGACCGAGGGAGGCCCGTACTCATGCAACCGGACTGCGCGCATCGAAGTCTCTGCCGCCATCAGCGTCTACCTCCGGGCCCGCGGTCACGGGCAGGCTAGTAATTCAATAGTAACAATAGATTCTAGCACGCAGGGCTGCGTGGACCCTCATCGACCGCGTCGCGCGAACGTCCGCGGAATACCCCGCGGCCGGCGACTTACAACACCTTGGAGAGGAAGGATCTCGTCCGTTCGTGCTGGGGGTTCGCGAGCACCTCGCGGGGAGTCCCCGCCTCGACGATGACGCCACCGTCCATGAAGACGAGCGAGTCGCCGACCTCGCGCGCGAAGCCCATCTCGTGGGTCACGACGACCATGGTCATGCCGTCCTGGGCGAGGCCACGCATGACGTCGAGGACCTCTCCGACCAGCTCGGGGTCGAGCGCCGATGTCGGCTCATCGAAGAGCATCAGCTTCGGCTGCATCGCCAGGGCACGCGCGATGGCCACGCGCTGCTGCTGACCGCCCGAAAGATGGTTGGGATACACGTCCACCTTGTCCGCCAGCCCGACCCGGTCGAGGAGCGCGCGCCCGCGCTCTTCGACCACTTTCTGGGTCTCGCCCTTGACGCGCATCGGGGCTTCCATGATGTTCTCCAGGGCGGTCATGTGCGGGAACAGGTTGAATCGCTGGAAGACCATCCCGATCTCCGCGCGCTTGCGGCAGACCTCACGGTCCGGCAACTCGTAGATCTTCCCGCCGCGCTCCCGGTAACCGACGAGCTGACCGTCCACCGACAACCGTCCCGCATCGATCTTCTCGAGGTGATTGATGCAGCGCAGGAACGTGCTCTTGCCGGACCCCGACGGTCCGACGATGCACAGCACCTCGCGGGGCGCGACGGTGAGATGGATACCGCGAAGCACCTCGAGACGGCCGTAGCACTTGTAGACAGACTCGGCAAGAACCATCGGGGAAGCCATCAGATGTGGCCTGCAAGGTGAGTCGTGTCGATGGGCGGCGGTTCGAACGGCCCGGTCGGCGGCGGGTCATGGAAGTGGAAGAGCAGTCTCCGGAACCGCTGGAGCGGTGTGGGTGGAAGCTGACGCGAGGCGCCGCGAGCGAAATAGCGCTCCAGGTAGAACTGGCCGAAGGTGAGCACGGAAGTCATCGCGAGGTACCAGATGCTCGCCACGGTGACGAGCTCGATGATGTCGTAGTTGAAGTTCGAGATCTCCTTCTGGATGAAGAACAGCTCGCCCACGGTCGCTATGTACGCGAGCGACGACGTCTTGAGCATAGAGATTGTTTCGTTGCCGGTCGGCGGGATGATCACGCGCATTGCCTGAGGCAGGACGATCCGGCGCATCACGAGCACGCGAGCCATACCGAGCGCTTGGGCGGCTTCGGTCTGGCCCGTGTCCACGGAGATGATGCCGGCGCGGACGATCTCCGCCATGTACGCGGCCTCGTTGAGGCCCAGGCCCAGGATTGCCGCGAGGAACGGCGTGATGATCTTGTTGGTCTGGCCCACCCACACCAGATGGGTGAACGGTATGCCGAAATGGAGAAACGGCAGAATCGAGCCGATCTGAAACCAGAAGAAGATCTGCACCAGCACCGGGGTTCCCCGGAAGAACCAGATGTAGAACCAGCTCACCGACGACACCACCGGGTTCACCGAGAGGCGCATGACCGCGAGGATGACGCCGAGGACGACCCCGATCACCATCGCGATCACGGTCAGCTCCAGCGTGACGAGGACGCCCTGGAGGATTTCCGGATAGAACTGGAACTGGCCGACGACGCTCCATTGCAAACCCGGCGCCGTGGCGAACGTATAGATGACCGCCGCCGCAAACGCGAGCACGACGACGGCTGCCACCCATCGCCACGGATGACGCACCGGGATCGCCTTGATCGCGTCCGGACGGCGCGCGGCAGGGATCGTCGGGTCGCTGATGGTGCCCTGCCCGGTGGTCATTGGTGCAGGACGTCCCGGTCAGCGCCGGTAGTCGTCTCGGACCGGATCAGTACGACGGCACGCAGGTCTGACCCACCGCGTTGTTGTCGTTGACGCCGACCGCCGAACTCGTGATCGCGCCGTCCTTCACGCCCCACTGGGCGAGGATGCCGGTGTAGAAGTTGTTGCTGATCAGATATTTGAGGGCGTCCTCGACGGCCTGATCAAGCCCGAGCGACTTGACGATCGCGACGCCATACGGATAGACGCTGCACGCTGTTCCGCCGATCTTGAGCTTGCCGCTCTCAAGCTTGACCTGATAGTCGGCAACCGGCTGGTCGGCCCAGCCGAAGTCAGCGCGTCCGGAGAGCAAGGCAGCGTTTGCCTCGGTCTGCGTGTCGAAGGGTTCGACCTTGATGTCCTGCTTGCCGGCGGAGGTGCAGTGGTCGGTGTCGCCGGATATCTTGGCTCCCCCCGGCTGCATGCCCATGTAGCCCCACGCGTCCGCCTCTTCGGTCGTACCGGCCTCGACCGCGACCGAATGACCGCACATGTCCGCAGCGGTTGAGATCGTCGCGCCGCCGACCTTGACGAGCCACGCCTCGCCGGCCTGGTAGTAGGTGATGAAGTCGATGCCCTTGGCCTCGCGGGTCGTGGTGGGCGAGTAACTCGAGAAGCTCATCTGATACTTGGACGGGCTCTCGAGCAGCGCGGGGATGATGTCCGAGAAGGTGACGTTGTTGATCGTGCAGGCCAGCCCCAGCACTTTGCAGACGTCCTTGGCGACGTCGACGTCCCAGCCGACGATGTTGCCGTTGAGGTCGACGAACTCGTTCGGAGCGTACGACGCGTCGGTGGCGATCTGAATTGGCGCCGCGGCCCTGATGGCCGACGGCACCTCGGCCGCGATTGACGCCTGGGTCGTGGGCGAGGGTGGGCCAGAGCTCGCGGGCGTGGAGCCGCCACTCGACCCGCCGCAGGCGGCCAGGACGGCGGCCGGGACGACGAGTGCGATTCCAGCGCGACGCGATGATGTGACCGTGCGACCCATGTGTGACCCCCAAAGCCCGAGAACTGAATAGGTGGGCGCCATTGTGGACTTTCGCCGCCGCCATGTCCACAGACGCCAGGACCAAAAAGCATCTCGGGTGGTCGATGACCGCCTATTGCCGCAGATGGGAGCTTTTGTTGCGCCGTGAGCGGGTCGCGCGGCAAATACCGGGGTCAAACCGCCGTACATGCCATGCCCACCTCGCACTTGGCTGTGCTTGACCCTTCCCATGGCCGAATGCAAGCATGATGCCGCCGTCGTTTGCCTTTCCTTCCGGGAGGATTTCCATGACGCAGCCGGTCGCGTTGACTATCAACGGAAGGCGGAGGGAGGATCACGTCGAGCCTCGACTCCTCCTCGTGCACTATCTGCGCGAGGTGGCCGGACTGACGGGCACCCATATCGCGTGCGACACAAGTCAGTGCGGGGCCTGCACCGTGCTGATCGATGGCGAGGCGGTGAAGTCGTGCAGCGTCTTCGCGGTCCAGGCGGCGGGCAGGGAGGTGACCACCATCGAGGGGCTCGCCGCGGACGGCATCCTGCACCCGGTCCAGCAGGCGTTCTGGAACGAGCACGGCCTCCAATGTGGTTTCTGCACCCCGGGCTTCATCATGGCGGCCGCCTATCTGCTCAAGCAGAACCCGTCGCCGACTGACGACGAGATCGTGCGTGGGCTCGAAGGCAACCTCTGCCGCTGCACCGGCTACGAGAACATCAAGAAGGCCGTGCGCTCCGCGTCGGAGGCGATGAGCGGGAAGGCCGACGGCGTGTCCGGTGAGCTGGTCGGATCCGCCGCCGTTCCGGTGGAGGGCTGACGATGGCTGTCACGTCCATGATCGGCGCTCGCATCCAGCGCCGTGAGGATCCGAAGCTCATCACCGGGCACGGGAACTTCATCGACGACGTGAGTCTGGTGAACATGGCGCACATGTCGGTGGTGCGCAGCCCGCACGCGCATGCGCGCATCCGCTCGATTGATACGTCACGCGCCCTGGCCTCGAAGGGAGTCGTCGCGGTGCTCACCGCTGCCGACTTCAAAGGCGTCATCCTCGGGCCGCTCCCGGTGACCAACTCCTTTGTCGCGGACAAGAAGCAGGTGCCCGAGCAGTTCCCCATCGCCGCCGAAGAGGCGGTCTATGCCGGCGAACCGGTCGCCGTCGTCATCGCCGACGACCGCTACCTCGCCGATGACGCCGCCCAGCTTGTCAGCGTCGATTACGAGCCGCTCCCGGCGGTGATGGACCTCGAGAAAGCCATGGAGCCGGGGAGCCCACTGGTCAAGAGTGACCGCCCGGACAACATCGGCTGGGACGCGGCTTTCCCCGCAGGGGACATCGACGCTGCCTTCGCCGAGGCTGACTTCGTCCTGAAGGAGCGAATCGGGCAGCAGCGGGTGTTCCCGACCGCGATGGAGACGCGCGGGTGCGTCGCCGACTACGTGCCCTACGACAACCGATGCACGCTCTGGACGTCCACGCAGGTGCCCCACTTCATCCGGCTGTTCGTCGGCGGCGCGCTCGGTGTCCCCGAGTCGCAATTCCGGGTCGTCAGCCACGATGTTGGTGGCGGCTTCGGCGCCAAGCTGCGTCCGTACCCGGAGGAATATCTCGCGACCGCGGCGTCAAAGATCACCGAGCGACCGGTCAAGTGGATCGAGGATCGCACCGAGAGCCTGCAGGCGACAACGCACGGACGCGGGCAGATCTTCGACGTCGAAGTGGCGGCGAAGCGTGACGGGACGTTGCTCGGTCTCAAGTTCACGCAGCTGCTCGACATCGGCGCGTATCACGGTGTGTTCAGTGCGTTCCAGGTGGTCGCGTGCCTGCTCGGCGGCGGCTGCTACGAATGGAAGGCGATCAACGCGCGGAGCATCGGGATCTTCACGAACCGGATGTCGACAGACCCGTATCGCGGCGCCGGTCGCCCCGAGGCGACCCACCTTGTCGAGCGCGTTGTCGACCTGGTCGCTCGCGAGATCGGGATGGATCCGGCCGAGGTGCGGCGGAAGAACTTCATCACAGCATTCCCCCACACCAACAACTTCGGACTCGTGTACGACTCCGGGGAGTACGAGAAGTCGCTTGACCGCGCCATGGCCAACATCGACTATCCAGCGTTGCGCAAGCGCCAGGAGGAGCTGCGCGCACAGGGGCGGTACACGGGGATCGGGTTCAGCACCTACGTCGAGATCTGCGGCCTCGGCCCAAGCTCGGCAACGGCGCCTGCCGCGGGCATCGCGCTCGTCGAGTCGTCCATGGTGCGCGTGCATCCCGCCGGGTCGGTCACGGTGTCCGTCGGCACTCACGCCCACGGTCAGAGTCACGAGACGACGTTCGCGCAGATCGTCGCCGATACGCTCGGCGTCCCCTACGACTCCGTCGAGATCCGTCACGGCGACACGGGCGACACACCGTTCGGCTACGGCACCTACGGTTCGCGGAGCCTGGCGGTCGGCGGCATGGCGATCATGGCGTCGTGCCATAAGGTCGTCGAGAAGGCGAAGAAGCTCGCCGCCCACGCGTTCGAGGCATCCGAGGAGGACATCGTCGTCGACCATGGACGCTACTTCGTCCGGGGCAACCCGGGCGAGGCGAAAGCGTTGGCAGAGCTTGCATTTGCCTCATACGGCGCCGGTCTGCCCGAGGGCATGGAGCACGGGCTCGAGGCGGTGTCGTATTTCGACCCGCCGAACTTCGTGTGGCCGTTCGGCTGCCACATCTGCGCGGTCGAGGTCGACCCCGAGACCGGTGCGGTCAGCATCGACCGCTACGTCGCCGTCGACGACTGCGGCAACGTGATCAACCCGATGGTCGTGGATGGCCAGCTGCACGGCGGGATCGCGCAGGGCATCTCGCAGGCGCTGTTCGAGGAGGTCCAGTACGACGACGCGACGGGGCAGATGCTCACCGGCACCATGCTCGACTACCTCATCCCGACGATGGCGGAGATGCCCCACTTCGAGTTGGATCGCACGGTGACACCGAGCCCGACCAACGAGCTGGGCGTCAAGGGCATCGGCGAAGCGGGAACGATTGCATCGAGCATCGCGGTGATCAATGCGATCACCGATGCACTGGCACCGTTCGGTATCAAACACGTGGAGATGCCGGCCCGTCCGGATCGCCTCTGGTCGATGATCAAGGAGGCACGTGCATGATCACCGCGGCATTCGAGTACGCGCGACCGGGCTCGGTGGACGAGGCGCAGTCACTGCTGACAAAGTACGGCGCTGACGCGAAGGTCATCGCCGGTGGCCAGAGCCTCATCCCGCTCATGCGCCTCCGGCTCAGCCAGCCGACGGCACTCATCGACATCCAGGGGATCCCTGGACTGAAGGAGGTGCGCCGCGACGACGGATTCGTCGAGATCGGTGCGCTCGTGCGCCACGTCGACATCCAGCGCAATGCGACGCTCCGCGAGACGCTTCCGCTCCTCGTCGAGATGGCCAATGACGTCGGGGACAGCCAGGTCCGCAACCTCGGGACCATCGGCGGGGTGATCGCCCACGGCGATGCCGCAGGCGACTACAACAGCCTCGCGCTGATGCTCGATGCCGAGATTGTCACCAACAAGCGTCGCCATCAGGCGCGCGACTTCTTCCGCGACATCTTCACCACCGCGCTCGAACACGATGAGGTCGTCACAGCCGTTCGCTTCCCGGTGTCGACCGGGAGATTCGCCTACACGAAGTTCCGCCGGCGGCTGTACGACTGGGCCATCGCCGGTGTCGCGGTGCAGGAGTCGGGATCCTCATGGCGGGTCGGCTACGTGAACCTGGCGAGGACCCCGCGCCGAGGGGCAGCAGTCGAGCGCGCGCTCGCGGGCGGAGCTTCGGCCGCGGATGCCGCCGCCCAAAGCGGATCGGACATCGACCCGACGGGCGACGTCCGGGCGACCGCCGAGTACAAGCGCCATCTTGCCGAGGTGCTGACCGCTCGGACCCTGCAGCAGGCGACAATGGCCGCTTGAAGCGGATCAGTCACTGGATCGGTGGCCAGGTAGTCGCTGGGACCTCCGGCAAGCAGGGCCCCGTGTTCAACCCGGCCACCGGTGAGCAAACCGGCGCCGTCGACCTCGCCTCCGCGGCCGAGGTCGACGCCGCCGTCGAAACCGCTTCCGGCGCATTCCGGGAGTGGCGAGCAGCGTCGCTCTCGCAGCGGACGACGATCCTCTTCGCCTTTCGGGACCTCCTCGACAAGCACCGCAACGACCTTGCGGCGATCGTCACGTCGGAGCACGGCAAGGTGCTCTCCGACGCCAAGGGCGAGGTGGCCCGCGGCATCGAGAACGTCGAGTTCGCCTGCGGTGTTCCCCATCTCCTCAAGGGCGGCTTCTCGGAACAACCGTCGCGCGGGGTCGACGTGTACTCGATCCGGCAACCGGTCGGCGTGGTTGCCGGGATCACGCCTTTCAACTTCCCCGCGATGGTGCCGATGTGGATGTTCGCGA
>OBLT010001026.1_pt1 | contig 18102 bp, 12 predicted proteins | sample 1518721 | NCBI WGS metagenome assembly OBLT01 (sample SAMEA3539307, study PRJEB22396) | soil metagenome | biome: tundra; feature: field; material: soil | place: USA | collected 2010-05 | depth 0.15 m | reverse complement strand
ACACCAAATACCTGGACCTCGGCCAGACTCAGATACCCGGCGCCCTTCAGTTGCACCCGAACGTATCGCCCCTGTATGGCGTTGACTAGGGCTGGCGCAACGTTGGGATTGGGGACTCCATATACGGACATATCGAAGCTCTGAGTCCCCTCCCGAGCCAGTAGCGTGGCCGGCGTGTCCGATGCGGCAAACGGAGTATCCGAAACAAAGATCCAATAGTCGCTCAGCCGCGAGCCACAGCAGTCCGTACGATTCCAGATGAAGATCGAACCGATGCTGGACGAAGCGCCCAAATCCACCTGCCACCAGGCGTTGCCATCGGCGTTCGTCGCGGTAACCGAGCCGTCGCGGAAATTCCCATCCGTGTTGCCGTCAACCGCCGCAGCGGCGCCGGTCGAATCGTTGTCGGCGGTTTCACCGACTATCGCGGTATTGCCGTCGCCGGAGAGTGCGACAGAAGTGAATCGGAATTCCTTGCCCACTCCATCGGTACGGGTGAACTCGCCACCCTGTTGGCTCCACCCGCCATTTGCACGGACCAACACCCACGCCGATGACGCACCAGTATCGTCACTGCCCGCCACAATCGCCGTATTCCCATCAAAGGATAGAGCGACTGATGTGCCCAGACCAAACGCACCCGCGATGAATATTTTGGGGCCTTGCTGACTCCATGCTCCATTCGCGCGGACATAAACCCATACCGATCCGATGCTGTCGCTGGCGCTGCCATTGTCGTCACAGAGTCCACCCACCATCGCGGTGTTCCCATCCCCGGAGACCCCAACTGAAGAACCCTGGCAGGCGCCGCCCACCGCGCCGGTGCCCACCAGTTTGCTTCCCTGTTGGACGAATTGGGCCTGCGCGGCCGGCAGCAGGCTGAAGGCCGGCAGGAGCAATGACAGTGCGAAACTGCGTGTAATCATATGCAGAGGTCCAAGCTCAACGATATCAGACTTACAAGTCCGTTATTAAGTCGCCGCTGGCGGCCGGGCGCAGCCGCTAAGCGTCGGCCGCGCTCAACGGAACGAAGCCGCCGACTTGTACGGGAACATACCGAACGGCTGCGGCCCCTCGCCCGTCTTGGACTGCCCACGGAGCCTGGGCCTTGGCCGGCCGGATCGCCCATCGCAACTTTTGTTACACGGGACGCATCCAATCTGGTAGAGAACAAAGCTGTGGCAACACCGATTCATTCCCGCTCCGAAAGGCCCGAGGGTCAGAGAGAGTGTGCCAACTGTGGCCATGGGGAATCCGAGCACGGAACCACCGGTACTCGGCCCTGCCTGGCGACAGTGGGCACTCTCTTCGATCCCGATTTCTGCCCTTGCGACGAGTTCCGGCCCATGGTAGCGAAAGCCGCGTAAAGTCGCCGCGAAGACCTCCCGGTTAGTTCCGCCGATAATGGAAGCATGACGGATGTGACCATCCGGGAGGCTTCCGAGTCCGACCTGCCGGCCATTTTGCGCGCGTACACCGCGGCCGGCATCGACGGTGGCCGATCCTTCACGGTGGAAGAGGCCCGGGAGCACTTCGCCTGCCTGGGCCGCTACCCGAGCTACCGCATATTCGTGGCCCTGGTGGAAGGCGAGGTCGCCGGCACGTATGCCCTCGTGATCCTCGACAACCTGGCCAAGCGCGGCGCGAAGTGCGGCGTAGTCGAGGACGTAGCCGTCATGCCGGAGCAGCAGGGCAAGGGCATCGGACGCTCCATGATGGACCACGCCCGCGAGCAGTGCCGCCTGGCCGGCTGCTACAAGCTCACCTTGTCGAGCGGCCTGCCCCGCGAGGGCGCACACCGCTTCTACGACTCTCTCGGCTTCGAGCGCCACGGCTACAGCTTCCTGATCCGCCCGTGAGGGCAGTTTTCTGTGGGTCGAACATGTGGAGTTGGCAGGCGAAAGCGCCTGCCCCACCTGCCCCACCATTCCCCAGGTTGACACGCGCCCTCGAAAAGCGGTATCAGTCTGGAGACCCCTCCAGGAAGGATGCCGCTTATGAGACTTCGCTTTGCCACGTTTGGAAGTGCGCTGCTGGTGTGCGCCCTCGCTGCCGGTCCCGTCATAGCCCCGGCCCTCGCACAGGGCAAGAAAGGCAAGCCCGCCGCGGCCCAAACGAATACTCCGCCGGCGCCGCAGAAGGTCGACGAGGAGTACACCAGGCTGATCCACGAGTACCTGCAGGACGCGCGCATCTCGACCGAGTTCGTGGACCACATGCCCGCCTCCGACACCGTTCCCTCGCCGCTCAAGTTCCTCGGGCGCATTCCCGGAAAGCCCGGCGAACTGACCTACGCCAAAGACATCTACCGCTACTACGAGGCGTTGGCCAAGGCGTCCCCGCGCGCCAAGTTCTGGAAGATCGGCCAGACCGAGGAGGGCCGCGACCAGGTCATCCTCGCCATCGCCGACGAAGCCACCATCCAGCAACTCGACAAGTACAAGGACATCCTGGCGAAGCTGGGCGATCCCCGCAAAATCACCGACGAACAGGCGCGCGAGCTGATCAAGACCGGCAAGCCCATCTACTGGGCCAACAGCGGCATCCACTCGCCCGAGACCGGCGGTCCCGAGATGCTCATCGAACTGGCCTATCGCCTGATCATCGAGGAGACGCCCTTCATCCAGGCCATCCGGAACAACGTCATCACCTTCATCACGCCGGTGCTCGAAGTGGATGGACGCGAGAAGGAGGTCGACACCTATTACTACAATAAGAAGCTGCCTCAGGGAGCCATGCGCCTGCCGCTGATGTACTGGGGCAAATACGTCCAGCACGACAACAATCGCGACGGCATGGGCCAATACCTGAAGATCACGCAGAACTTCACCAAGGCCTTGCTGGAGTGGCACCCCACCGTGCTGCACGATCTGCATGAAGCGCAGTCGTACCTGTACGTGTCCACCGGCACCGGCCCTTACAACGCTTCGCTCGACCCCATCCAGATCGATGAGTGGTGGCTGCTGGCGCAGACCGAGGTCATGGAAATGGCCAAGCGCGGCGTGCCCGGTGTCTTCACCTATGGATTCTACGACGGCTGGGTGCCCAACTACCTCTTCTGGATCGCCATCACGCACAACTCCTTCGGGCGCTTCTACGAAGTGCAGAGCTACGGTCCGGACGTGCAACCCAACCTCCAGTTGGGCGCCACGGCGACCAGCCATGAGTGGTTCCGCCCCAATCCTCCGCTGCCCTCCATCAAGTGGGGACCGCGCAACAACACCAACATCCAGGAATCGGCGTTGCTCATCGCCCTGAACCGCGTGGCCAAGGACAAGGATCTGTACCTGGAGAATTACTGGGTGAAGAACAAGCGGGCCATCGACAAGGGAAAGAACGGCCCGACCTACGCGTGGGTCGTGCCCGCCGGACAGCGGCGCAAAGCGGATGCCGCCGACCTGGTGAATGAACTGCGGCGCCAGGGCGTAGAGGTCCACAAGGCCACCTCCGCCTTCAAGGCCGGCACCGTGGACGTCGCGGCGGGCGACTATGTGGTGCGCGGCGATCAGCCTTACCGTACCCTGGCCGACATGTACTTCGCCGTCCAGAACTATCCGACGGCCAATCCGCGGCCTTATGACGATACCGGCTGGACCATGCAGTACATGCGCAACGTCAAGCTGACCCCGCTCACGGACAAAGCCGTGCTCGATCGTCCCATGACCCTGCTCACCGCCGACGCCAAAGCCGCCGGCGGCGTCGACGGAAGCGGCGGCACGCTGGTTGTCGAGCACACCTCCGACAACGCGCTGATGAGCTTCCGGTTCAAGAATAAAGACGTCAAGATGCTCGCCGCCGAGGAAGATTTCGACCTGAACGGCCGCAAGCTGCGCGCCGGCGCCTTCATCATTCCGAATGCCGACCGCGCCCGCCTGGAGCCGATGATCCGCGACCTGGGACTCTCCGCCTGGGCCGTGGCCGCCGCTCCCTCGGTGAAGACGCATGATATGACCGTCCCGCGGATCGGCTACGTGCATTCCTGGTCGCGTACGCAGGACGAGGGTTGGGTGCGTGCGGCGCTGGACTATTATGGTGTGCCCTACACCTATTTCGCCGATCAGAAACTGCGCGAGGGCAACCTGCGAGCCAGGTACGATGTGATCATCTTCCCCCACGTCGGCGGCAACTCGCAATCCATGATTGCGGGCATCGCGAAGACCGGAGCCGTGGCCCTTCCCTACAAGAAGACGGACCTCACGCCGAATTTGGGCGCCGTCGACCAGACCGATGACATCCGCGGCGGCATGGGCTTCGAGGGGCTGCAGGAGCTTGGCAAATTCGTCGAAGAGGGCGGCGCGCTCATCTCCGAAGGCTCCACCGCGGCGCTGATGGCCGAGTACGATCTCGCCGGCGGCGTCACCGTGGAACATCCCACAACACTGTTCGCACGTGGATCCATTCTGCGCGGCACGTTCACCGACATGAAGAGCCCCATCGCCTATGGCTTTGACGGCAAGGATCTGCCCGTGTACTTCAACCAGGATCCGGTGCTGAACGCCGGTGGTGGCGGCGGCGGTGGATTCGGCGGTGGCGGTGGCGGCGGATTCGGTGGCGGTGGTGGCGGCGGCGGAGCCGGCGGCGGCGCGGGCGGAGGCGCGCAGCAGGGTCAGAATGTGACACCCAACGCGGTGCCGATCCACGTCTCTCCGTTGGATCCGGCGGACGCCTCGCAGCCGGTCGCCGCCGAACAGCCCGCGGGTGGACGTGGCGGACGCGGCGGCGGTGGTCGCGGCGGTGGCGGCGGGCGCGGCGGATTTGGCGGTGGCGCCGAGGAGCGTCCACGGGTCGTGATGCAGTTCCCGGCGAACGCCAACGACATGCTGCTTTCGGGGACGCTAGGCGGTGGCGAAGCGCTCGCCAATCGCGCCCTGGCCGTGGACGTGTCGCTGGGCAAGGGCCACATCGTGATGTTCGCCCTTCGTCCCTTCTGGCGCTGGCAATCGCAGGGCACCTACTTCCTGGCCTTCAACGCCATTTTGAACTGGGACCACCTGGATGCCGGCAAGCCCACCCCGGCCCAGCGTGCGCTAACGGATACTCCGGGCGGTCAATAACGTAGGCAGGTCCTCGACCTGCCCCGCAGTGTTTGTGCCTTGAGTGCCTTGAGTGGAAGACGATTTTGTGGGGCGGGCCCCCTGGCCGGCCTCTTCGCGAAGCCCCTCCGCCCCGCCTTTTGGTTGCGGCTATGCTGCTTGGTGGGACAGGCGCTTTCGCCTGTCAACGGCAGGCGCAGCCTGCCGCGCGCTTGCCGTGCCGGTGTTACGGGATAATGGAATAACAATTGCAAGTGCAGGCCGAACCAAATGATCAACGGAAAACGAATCGTCGTCGTACTCCCTGCCTTCAACGCCGAGAAGACTCTCGAAGCCACCGTTCGGGAACTTCCGGACCTGGTCGACCAGTGCATCCTCGTCGATGACAAGAGTCGCGATCAGACCGTGGCGGTGGCCAGACGGCTCGGGCTCCAGGTGGTAGTTCACGAACAGAACCGCGGCTATGGAGGCAATCAGAAGACCTGCTATTCCACGGCGCTCGAGCGCGGCGCGGACGTGGTGGTCATGATTCACCCGGACTATCAGTATTCTCCCCTGCTGGTGACGGCCATGGCGAGCATGGTGGCCTATGGCGTCTACGATGTGGCGCTGGGCTCCCGCATTCTGGGAAACGGGGCGCTGCGGGGCGGCATGCCGATCTACAAATACCTTTCCAATCGCGCCCTCACCACTTTTCAGAACTTCTTGCTCGGCGCGCGGATGTCCGAATACCATACGGGGTTTCGAGCGTATGATCGGCAACTGCTGACGTCCCTCCCACTGTCGCGAAACTCCGACGATTTCGTTTTCGACAATCAGATTCTGGCTCAAGCCGTTTTGTTCGGCGCGAGAATCGGCGAAATCTCGTGCCCCACGCGTTATTTTCCGGAGGCATCCTCCATCAATTTCCGTCGCAGCTTCGTGTATGGGCTGGGGGTTGTCAAGACGTCCATCCAGTTTCGCCTGGCGAAGTGGAACCTCTATTGCCCGCCGATCTTCCAGTTTTCGGAACGTCAGTTGAAGGAATCCGTTCCCCCGGTGCTGTTCGAAAACCGGCGATGACAGCCGGCACAGCGGAGCTTCGCGGACGGTCCCTCTGGGATGTTCTGCTCCCGCTGTTGTTACTCCTGGCGCTCGGCCGCTTGTGGCTGATGCCCATGGGGTCGAGTTTCTGGGTCGACGAGATGGGCACGGTTTTCGTGGTCCAGCACGGCCCGCGCGATCCATCTCTGAGTGTTGCTCCGCAAGTACCGCAATCGGTCTACTATCTGCTGCCGCGCGCCGCTTCGGCGTTATTCGGTTCCTCGGAGTTCACCTACCGCGTGCCTTCCCTGCTGGCCATGGCGGCAGCTCTCTTTCTGATCGCCCGGCTGGCAGCCCGGTTGATTCATCCGCGAGGTACTTGGTTTGCCGCATTCGCCTGCCTGGCGCTGCGCGGCTTCGACTATCAGGCGGCCGACGCGCGTCCCTATGGTTTGGGCACGCTGGTGGCGTGTGCCTGCCTCTGGTTCCTGGTGCGCTGGCTGGATTCCGCCGCTTGGCGCGATGCCCTGTGGTTCGTGGTTCCGGCAGCTCTGCTGTGGAGAGTGCATCTCATCTTCTGGCCTTTCTACCTGGTCTTCGGTATCTATACGGCGGAGCGCCTGATTCGACGGGACACGCCGGTAGCATGGAAGCGCGCCGCGGTGGTTTTCGCGCTGCTGGGCGTGGCGCTGCTGCCGGTTCTCTTCCAAGCGCTGGCGCTGTACCGGCAGGCCGGCGCGCATGTGATCGTGGCGCTCCCTTCGGTGCGCGATCTGGTCCTATCCCTCAAACTCGGACTGGTGGTGGTGTGCGAGGCAGGCGTCTGGCTGGCGTCGCGAGCGTTTCGATGGCGTGCAGACGGATCTCCGCTGCCGCGGTCTTCCCGTATCCTGATCGCGAGCTGGTGGCTGTGCCAACCGCTCTGTCTCTTCGCCTTCTCCCGGCTTACGGGGAATAGCGTATTCGTGGCCCGGTATCTTTGGCTGGCCTTGCCGGGAGCGGCGCTGGCCGCCACGTGGGTGGCGTCGCGGTTCGTTCCCGCCACGCGCTGGAAGCCGCTGGCAGCGGCACTGGGGGCGGGGGTCTTGCTGCTGAATGGCCAGTGGGACCGGGGGTGGCCCTGGCACCATAACTCCGACTGGCGAGGCGCCGCGCGCAAGATCCAGGAATTACGGCTGGGGCCTGATCCCCCGGTGATCTGTCCCAGTCCCTTCATCGAGGCCAAGCCGCCAGTCTGGCGTCCGGACTATCCGCTGCCGGGCTTTCTCTACACACACCTGGGGGTGTACCCGGTTCCAGGCCAGATCTGGCTGTTCCCTTTCGAGGACTCGGCAGAGGCGGAAGGCTTCGCCCGGCAACTATCCGGCCAGACTCTGGATGTCTCGAAGAGCTTCGTTCTGTATGGCGGCCAGGGGCAAGTTGGCTTTTGGAAGGACTGGTTTAACGGGCGCCCGGAACTCGCGGGTTGGAGCAACGAGCAGTTCCGGACTTTCGGTGACGTCGAGGTGGTACTGTTTCACCATCCGTCGCGGTAATCCGATTGCGCTGCAGAACGCGTATCATAAGCGAGAGGGGTTGCCCACTCGCGATAAGGCCCAATAAGTCATGAGGATAGCTAACATTGGTAAATACCGCGCCAGGAGTTCGCGAGACACCGTGCCACCTCGCGCCCGAAAGGCCGGTGGCAGGGTGCCGCACGTGTTTCGTGAGGTCGCCGTGAAATCGGTTCTGTTTCTCTTTGTATCCGCGGCCGCGATGTTCGGCCAGGCTGTCCCTGGGCGTTACATCGTGGAGCTTGCGGGCGATCCGGCGGCGGCCTCGGTCATGAAAGAAGGAGCCCGATTTGCGGCGCGCGATCCCCGCTTTTCTCAGCGCCGCGCCGTAGTGCGCCAGGGACAATCCAACGCCCGGCGCGGGGTTGCGGACCATGGCGGAACGGTCCTCGATAGCGTGGACACAGTGATGAACGCGCTGATCGTGAGCATTCCCGATGCGCGGGCGACGGAGCTCATGCAGATTCCGGGCGTAGTTGCCGTGCATCCCGTTTACCGCCTCACCCTGCACCTCGACCACGCCCTGCCGCTCCACAAAGTTCCGGATGCCTGGGCTACCCTGCCGCTGGGGCAGAACAGCGCCGGTGCCGGCATCAAGATCGGCATGATCGATACGGGCATCGATGTCAACAATCCTGCCTTTAGCGATCCTTTGCCGGCCGTGACTGGATTCCCCAAGGTCCTGACCACCAGTGATGTGCGGTTCACCAACGCCAAGGTCATCGTCGCCAAGAACTATACGACGCTCCTGCCGGACGGCGGCGAACCCGACGCCGACGATCGCGTCGGCCACGGCACGGGCACGGCGATGGCGGCGGCGGGCGGTCCGGCGGTCAGCCCATTCGGCCCGATCATGGGAGTCGCGCCCAAGGCCTATCTCGGCAGCTATAAGGTACTGGATGCCTCCGGCGGCACCAGTGACGTGATCGTTAAGGCGGTCGACGATGCAGTGGCGGATGGAATGGACGTGCTGAACCTCAGTCTCGGAGGAATAGTCACTTCCTACTCCGCTGCGGATTTGAGAAATCCTGCCATCGCCGCCCTGGAAGCAGCCACCAACGCGGGTGTCATCGTGACGGTATCGGCCGGGAATGGCGGGCCGGGCGCGAGCACGATCGCAGACATGGCCAGCGCTCCGGATGTCATAACGGTGGGAGCAATTCGCAACGACCGCTCCTTCGGATACGCGGTAACGGTCGACGGGGTTGCGCCTTACCCGGGGTATTCCGGCAACGGAGCGAATCCTGGCCAGGCGGTCGCGGGACCATTGTGGGATGTGGCGAGCCTCGATCCCAGTGCTCTGGCTTGTTCGCCCCTAACATCGGGGTCGGCCTCGGGGATGGTGGTGCTGGTCCTGCGAGGCACCTGCACGTTCGAGAGCAAGATGAATAACGTAGCGGCGGGCGGCGGAGTGGCGGCGATCATTTACAACAATGGCACCACCAGCCCGTTTCAAAACGGCGGCCAGGGCGTTGGCGCCGCAACCCTGCCCACCTTATTTATGAACCAAGCCGATGGAATCGACTTGAAATCGCGACTTGCCGCGGCTCCCGGTTTGGCGGTGACGCTGCAGTTCTCCCAAGCCACAGCGCTTCCCCAGCGGCCCGACCTGGCCGTTTTTTCCAGCCGCGGCCCGAGTGTGGGAAGTGCCCTGAAGCCCGACCTGGTGGCCGTTGGGCAAGACATTGTGACGGCAGCACAGAACTCCTTCCCCGGCGCCGAACTGTATAACTCATCCGGCTTCACGGAGACGCAAGGCACCAGTTTTTCCGCGCCGCTCACGGCCGGGGCCGCGGCCATCCTCAAAGCCGCCCGCCCGGGGCTCACCGTGGCGCAGTATCGTTCGCTGCTCATCAACAGTGCCGCTCCGGCCACATCGGGACCGAATGTGCCGGCTACCATTTCGCAGGCCGGGTCGGGCATTCTGAATGTGGCAGCCGCTCTGAGCGGTACCCTGGCCGCGTACCCCACCGCGTTGAACTTTGGCACTGGCCCAGGCTCCATCAACCAAAGCTTGAACCTGTTCGTCTCCAACATCGGTGCGGCCACCGATACGTACTCCGTGAGTGTAGTGCCGTCGGGTAACAGCCCTGCTCCGACGCTCTCGACCAGCACCTTCCAACTCGATCCCAACGCCTCACAACAGGTCTTCCTGGCATTGAATGCGAAGGGTCTCGATCCCGGCGAGTATCAGGGATACGTGCAGGTGTCGGGAACGGCCAACCCGGCCGTCACCACGATTCCCTACTGGTTTGGGGTGCCCGGTTCCACGCCGGCGGGGATTTCCGTTCTCTACTCCGACTTTCAGGATTCGGCCCGGAGTACAGCCTCCGCAGCCGTGGTCTTCCGCATCGTGGATGTCGCGGGGCTGCCGTTCACGGGGACGGGAGCGCCCAACGTCAGCATCAGCGCGGGTGGGGGAACGGTGCGCAATGTCTATCGAACCGGCACCATCCCGGGCACTTACGCCGTGGATCTCCGGACCGGCACCAGCACGATGGAAGTGGACATTTCAGTCGGAGACCTCACGCAGGCCGTGTTCATTGGCATCCAGTAAGTAGGACAGAGTGTAGTCTGTCCCTCGCTAGTACTTCGGCACGCTGGGATCTACCTTATCGGCCCACGCTAAGATTCCCCCGACAACGTTCCGCACGTGCTGGAAGCCGGCCTGGCGCAGGACCGCGCAGGCCTTGGCGCTGCGCATGCCGCTCTTGCAGTGGATCACAATGTCGGCCTCTTTATCGAACTCATCCACGTGCTTGGGGAACTCGCCCAGCGGGATCAGCCTGGCGCCCGGGATATTGCAGATCTTGTATTCGTGCGGCTCGCGCACATCGATCAGGACGAAGTTGTCGCCACGGTCGATCTTCTCTTTCAATCCGATAACGTCGATTTCGCCTTCGTTCACCTTGGTCTCCTGGGCGGGCGGCGCCGCGGCACCGGGTTGCGGCACCCCGCAGAATTGATGGTAGTCGATCAGCTTCGTTATGGTCGGGTGCTCGCCGCACACCGGGCATTCCGGGTTCTTACGCAGCTTCAACTCGCGAAACTTCATGCCGAGCGCGTCATAGAGCAGCAGCCGGCCGACCAGCGGCTGGCCGATTCCCAGAATCAGTTTCACCGTCTCGGTGGCCTGGATCAGGCCGATGGTCCCAGGCAGAATGCCCAACACGCCGCCCTCGGCACAACTCGGAACCAGTCCCGGAGGTGGCGGTTCGGGATACAGACACCGATAGCACGGGCCGCCTTCATAGGCAAAAACCGTCGCCTGCCCTTCGAAGCGGAAAATTGAGCCATACACGTTGGGCTTGCCCAAGAGCACGCAGGCGTCGTTCACCAGGTAGCGCGTCGGAAAGTTATCGGTCCCATCGACGATCAGGTCGTAATCCTTCAGGATGTCGAGCGCGTTCTCGCTGGAGAGCGCCGTGTCATACTTCACGATCTTCACGTTCGGATTGATGGCCTGCATCTTCTCCGCGGCGGAATCGAGCTTCTTCCTGCCTACGTCCGCGGTGGCGTGGATCACCTGCCGCTGCAGGTTGGTGAAGTCCACCACGTCGAAATCCACGATGCCGATGCGGCCGATTCCCGCCGCGGCGAGGTAGAGCCCCAGCGGCGCGCCCAGCCCGCCCGCGCCCACCAGCAGCACCTTCGCGGCCTTCAACTTCTGTTGCCCCTCGATCCCCACTTCGGGAATGATGAGGTGCCGGCTGTAGCGCAGGATTTCGTCGTGGGAGAGGGTGGCCTCTTCGGGTGGTGCAGCCACGGCGGAGCCACCGGCAATCGAGGGCACCAGCGAAATCGTATCGCCGTCCTTGGCCGCCGTAGCATCCTTGCTCAGGTACCGGATGTCCTCGTCGTTCAGGTACACGTTGACAAAGCTGCGCACTTTGCCTTCATCGGTGAAGATCTGCTTCCGCAGGTCGGGGAACTGGGCGGTAAGCGCGGTGAGCACTTCGCCCACGGTGCCGCCCGCCACGGTCACGGCATCCTGCTTCCCGGTGAACTGCCGCAGCGGCGTCGGAATCAAAACTTTGGCCATATCAGTACATCAACTCCTCTTTGGCCGCCTCGGTCCGATCGAAGTTCGGCAGCCAACTGTTGGCGTGGTGGAATTCGCCCTTCTGAATGGATAGCACGACGAACGAGTACCACGGGCATGAATTCTGCAAATCGGTCTTGGAAAAGTAAGCGTCGCAATCGGGATGCGAATGGTAGATGCCGATGAGGTCCATGCTCTTTTCGCGCGCGGCCTTGTCGGCGGCCAGCAAATCCTGGGGACGAAGCTCGTAGCGCGCGGCCTGCGCGCCCTCAAAGGCGTTTTCGAGCGGCATCCCGATCCGCACGGTCTTATCGCCGTCATCAGTAGAGCCGAGCATGGCCCCGCAGCACTCGTTTGGATAGGCCTGGCGGGCGTGCGCTACCATGGCTGCCCAGGCTTCGGACTCGATCCGGATCATCAATCGTCCCAGAAATGTTCGCTCAGGTATTTCTCGGCGCTGTCGCAGAGCACGGTGACAATCATAGCGGATTCGCCGCGCGCCGCGAGCTCCCTGGCGAGCAGGGTGGCCGCGAACACGTTGCAGCCCGAGGAGATCCCCACCAGCAAACCCTCTTCGCGCGCCAGGCGCCGCACCATCTTGTAAGCGTCTTCGGTCTCGATCCAGAGGTTGCCGTCAGCCAACTGATCGTCGTAGAATCCGGGCCGGATCGCGGTAGGCATGTGCTTCAGCCCTTCGAGTCCATGGAAGCCGCTGGAAGGCTGCGCCGAGTAGCATTTCACTTCGGGCAAATCTCGACGGAGCCGGCGGGTGATGCCGGTGAAGGTTCCGCTCGTACCCATGGCCGACACGAAGTGCGTGAGCCGCTCGCCGGTCTGCTTGATGATCTCGGGGCCGGTGTGTTCGAAGTGCGCCTTCCAGTTGGCCGGGTTGTTGTACTGGTCGGGGTAGAAGTAGAGGTCCGGATCGGCCATGTAGATCTGGCGAACCATGCGAATCGCGCCGTCGGAGCCTTCGTTGGGATCGCTGAACACCATCTCAGCGCCGTACGCCTTCAGGATGCGTTTCCGCTCGGGAGAAGCGTTGCCCGGCAGCACTAGCTTCACTTGGTAGCCCCGGTTGGCGCCGATCATGGCGTAGGCGATGCCGGTGTTGCCGCTAGTGGAATCCAGGATGATGCGATGGTGGTTCAGCTTCCCGGACCGTTCCCCATCGAGGACCATGTTGAGAGCGGCGCGGTCTTTCACCGATCCGCCCGGATTGAAGTACTCGGCTTTGGCGCAGATCTCGATTCCCGGGAATTCGCTGGGGATGCGTTCCAGGCGCACCAGCGGCGTGTTCCCGATGGTGGCGAGCAGAGGCTCGGCCTCCGTGCGGGCGAGATGCGGTATGGGGAGGACGTACGCCATAATCACCTACTTGGATTCATTTAGTCCCAGCCAGGATGCGAATATCGCATCTTCCTGCAATCAAAGGGATTACCGGGCTCTGGATTCTACGTTATTGTACCATCACCCTAATCCCTGTCAACAAGGTAGGGAAAGGCGGGCCGGGCACGTACCCGAAATATCGCCGTCATGCAATCGTCATGGAGAACTTCTAAAATAAAGGTCACGCGATCATGAAAATCCGCTTCCCCTCTATCCTGCTCCTCGCCTGTGTCCCCATGCTCTCGGCCGCCGCGGACCTGGCGGTCTATGCCATCGACGTGGAAGGCGGCAAGTCCACCCTGTTCGTCTCCCCTTCGGGCGAGTCCATGCTGGTGGACACCGGCTACGACGGCTTCAAAGGCCGGGACGCCGATCGCATTGTGGCTGCGGCTCGGGCGGCAGGCGTGAAGCAGATCGACTACCTGGTGATCACTCACTATCATCGCGACCACGTCGGCGGTGTGCCGCAATTGGCCGCCAAAATGCCCATTCGCAACTTCGTCGACCATGGAACAAATTTTGAGCGCGCCAAAGACAATGCCGCCGTGTACGAAGCCTATCTGAAAGCCCGCAAGAAAGGAAACCACATCGTCGTCAAGGCCGGCGACCGCATCCCCATCCAGGGAATTCAGGTGGACGTGGTGACCGCGTCGGGCGTGGGGATCGCGCAGCCTCTTCCCGGTGCCGGCCAGCCCAATCCAGCCTGCGCGAGCTACCATCCCCTGGCCGTGGACACCGGCGAGAACGCGCACTCCATCGGGATGGTGATCACCTACGGCAGTTTCCGGCTGGTAGACCTGGGTGACCTCTATTGGAACCAGGAGCACGATCTGGCCTGTCCCGCCAACAAACTGGGAGTGGTGGACGTCTATCTCAGTACCCATCACGGGAAGAAGACTTCCGGTTCTCCGCAGATGGTCTGGGCACTGCATCCCAAGGTAGCGATCATGAATAATGGTCCGACGACCGGAGGCTCGGCGCAGGCCTGGCAAACGATCCACGACTCGCCCGGCCTGCTGGATCTGTGGCAACTGCATTTCGCAACCGCCAACGGCCAGGCTCACAATTCACCGGAAGCCGTGATCGCCAACCTCGCGCAAGACGCGGAATCCTGCCAGGGCAACTGGATTCAGCTCACCGCCACACAAGATGGCGCCTTCACCGTGCAAAACGGCCGCACTTACTTTTCGAAGAGTTACCGGTAGGCAGGCCCGGTTGCCTGGCCGCGGTTTCTCAGCACTGGCGCCAGGCGCTCCCCTACTGCCCGAGAAGCTGTTGGCACTGTTCCAGGTCCGCGCGAAGCTCGCGGATCGCCAAGAGCAGTTGGGATGGCAAATGGTCCGTGGCGCCGTCGCCGCGGGCCGCCCCCAACATCACCGAGACCAGCACTTCCACGCGATGCGAAGCCCGGAACAGTTCCTCGGCGGCGGGCTCCCAGGCTGAATGGGTAGCGGGGGGACGGGCGGCAGCCGATCCACCCATGGCGGCGAGTATCGGATTCAACGCGCGTTCCAGGGCGGACGCTTCCTTGGACAGGGCGGCGGCGTTTTCACGGGCCATGTCTCTCAGAATCTGGCGATCCTCCGGGGTGAGACCCGCCTCTTTGTCCGCGGGGAACCGCTGGGCCAGGGCGCGCAGGGCATACGCGTGGGACATCATCAACTCGTTGCGGTCCAGGACCTGGGCGCTGAACCGTTCAAACTCCGCGCGTCCTCCAACCTGCTGCTCCACGCGGGCTTGGATTCCCGCGGGCTTCGAACCGCCCAAGGCAGTGCCGGGAACCGCCGCCTCGGCGGGCAAAGGAGCGGCTGCCGGTTCCGAAAACTGAATTTCGACATGGGGTATGGCGTCCAACGCGTCGTGAATCTGCTTCTGCCGCTCGGGTGGAATGCCCACGCCATTCACCACCACTCGACCGCTGGAGAGCGTGACCTCCAGCGGATCGCCCAGGTCGGCCCCGATCTCGTGGAGCGCCGCTAACACCTGCAACTCGCCCGAGATCGAAGCCGTTGACCCAGGCGGGGTTCGGGCGAGCCGGCTTGGTTCAGCCCGCCCGATCGGAGGCTCAACATTCGTCGCGACGGGCCGGCCGTCGCCCGGATTCGTCGTTTCCGTTATCTCGGTAAACTCAACCCACTCCCGATCGCGAAACTCGAGCTTGCTCTCCACCGGACGCAGGTCCGTGGCGCGGAGCATCAGGCTGGCGGCCGCCAGGCTGCCCTCCGAGGTCACCGTACGGATCTGGTAACATCTCTCGGCGGGCCATTGCGGGTCGGCTACCGTGGTCACTTCATCCTGCCTGGTGGACAGGCCGTCAAACCACCTCTGGTAAGCCTTAGGACTGAGCGGGTCGTCCCAGTCGTAGTGCGCGGCCTGGAACTTCGCCTGCAATGTGACGGCCAGAGGTTCCGTAGCCAAAGCCGGCCGGCGGCTCCCGATCACGCGCGTCATCCGCTGTGTTCCGGTCTGGACCAGAATCCGCCGCGGAACGCCCGGGCGCGCACCGGCTGCCGAGACGGCGCGCTGCAACAGCACTGCCGCCTGAACCGTCGGGGCTTCGCGGAGTTGCTGGAATGCGACCACCCCCACCACCAGCACCGCCGCTACGGCTACACCCCATCGGAGGACCAAAGGGCTTCCCCAAGACCGCTTCAGGCGCGCCATCCAGGGCTCTTCGCTCAGGGCGGCATCCACGCGGGCAAATTCCCGGTAAAGGTCGGGCCAGGGGTTGGGAGGCGGCGGCAAATGGGTTTCGAGTACGTTCTTGCGGTACCGTACACAATCGGCGACCGTGCCCTGCATCTGCTCCACTTCGCTGCGGCACTGCCAACAGGCCTCCAGATGGTGGGCCACCTGCCGGACTTTGCGCGAGGGCAATTCGCCGTCGATATACCGAAGCAAAAGACCGTCTTCCGGATGATGTATCTGCAAACTACTCATCCCGCACCTTCCTTAACCGGGACACGGCACGGCGCAGGAACTCGCCTACCGCCGACGCGCTGATCCCCAAGGCCGACCCGATCTCGGGGTAGCGCAGACCCTCCAAACGTAGAAACACGCACCGTTGCTGCTGCTGTGACAGGCCCGCGACCGCATGATGGAACCGGAGCATGCGCTCGCGCTCCAGAAGAGCCCGCTCGGGGTCATCCGAAGGGGCCACCAGTTTACCTTCGAGGTTGGCGTCGAAGGGCTCTTCGGAAGCTTGGCGGGCGCGAACCTTGAGACCGTAGTTATGGGCTACGCGGAAGATCCAGCCCCTGGGACTCTCGATGTTCTCCCCTTTTTTGAGTGCCACGTAGAGGCGCAGGAAAACTTCCTGCACGGCTTCCTGTGCCGCGGGGGGATGCAGCCCGAGGGTCAAGAGGTAGCGATACACGTCCTGGCGACATTCCTCGAACAACTGAGCCACGCGGTTCTGTAACGCGTCACCGGTCCGTTCTTGCCGGAGTATCCCCACGAGCGTTTCACCAGCCGAGTGCAGCGACATTGTCACGAGCCATCCCAAAGACCCGCGGCCCTCGCACCCCAACTACGGCGGGCCGAGGTTTTTTTAACATTTCTTGCCGAAAGTTCAACCTCAGTGTAGTTGAATCGACCATTCCCCGGTCTTTGTGTCAGCGGACCCAAAAACCAGTGCCTGACGGAAGAGTGTGCATAGCCATCGTGACCTATAACAGCGGCCGGTACATCCGCCGCTGCCTCGATTCCGTATTACTACAGGAAGGGCTGAAGATCGACGTCGTGGTGGTAGACAATGCCTCCACGGATAACACATGTGAAATCCTGAAGGAATTCAAGGGCCGCATCCGCTGGTTCCTGAGCGGCCGCAACCTGGGATTCGCCGAAGCCCAGAACCGGGCGATCCGGTCCAGCCGGGCGGAATGGGTTTTGACCCTGAATCCCGATGTATTGCTGCTTCCCGGTTTCATCCGCATGCTGGTGGACGCGGGAGAAACCGACCCTGGAGCAGGTGCGGTCTGCGGAAAACTTCTTTCGATCGGTCCCGGCTTCCGGTTGCTGCCGGAGCCTCGAATCGATTCTACTGGAATCTTTTTTACTCCCGCAATGCGTCACTTCGACCGCGGCTGGCACGAACCCGATACCCAGTGCTTCCAGAACATGGAGTACGTGTTCGGCGCAAGTGCCGCCGCGGCCCTCTTTCGAAGACGCATGATTGACGATATTGCGGTGGAGGGCAGCTTTTTCGACCCCGATTTCTTCGTCTACCGCGAAGATGCGGATGTAGCGTGGCGGGCTCAGCTCATGGGTTGGCGTTGTATCTATACCCCGGCTGCCGTCGCCTATCATGTGCGAGCCGTGACCCCGGGAAATCGCCGTTCGGTCCCGGCTACGATCAACATGCATTCCGTGAAAAACCGGTTCCTCATGCGGATCAAGAACGCCACGCCGGGGTTGTATCGCCGCTACTGGCTCCCGATGACGATGCGGGATCTTCTGGTCCTTGCCGGCACCGTATTTTGGGAGCCCAGCTCGCTCCCGGCGTTGTGGCGGTTGGCCGGGTGCATGCGCCGCGCGTGGCGGCAGCGTCGCCTGATCATGGGCCGTCGAAAAGTGAGCGATGAGGCAATGGCGCAATGGTTCAGCTTCGAGCCGGCGGCCCAGCCGATTCACCAGACCCCGGCTTCGCACCCCGCCCGGCATTTGCTTGCCCCCGCGGTGACACTGGCCGGGCGCACGACCTGAACTAGTTTTTTCAAGATTCCCCACGAATGCTGCGCGACTGTGGGGCGGCTCCCGCCGCCGGCCCCTTGAGGGCCGGTCTGTCTGCACGAAGGTGGGGCATGCTTCAGCTTGCCAGCCATGTTGCGTCGTGCAGATCTGCACGACGGAAAAAGTGGAAGTGATTGAAAGGATTGAGCCGAAGAAGCAAGCCGTCGTGCAAGTCGCACGATGGAGCTCTCGAATTCAATACGGCGCCCCTTGCAGCCGGATGAGGTCAAAGCCATTGAGGCCTGGCTGAAAGCCCGCGGTTCCGCCATCAACGTAGAGAGAACTATACACAGTCGTCACAGTGTGTTATAGTCCACAAGAATATGGCCAT